>Ga0214480_100604_pt1 | contig 17840 bp, 10 predicted proteins | sample M1_20Mar14CPVII9_3_FD_165042 | JGI IMG/M metagenome (GOLD analysis project Ga0214480, IMG submission 165042) | Marine eukaryotic communities from Monterey Bay, California, United States - M1_20Mar14CPVII9sort6BwellE17 | ecosystem: Environmental > Aquatic > Marine > Unclassified | place: USA... | reverse complement strand
TTAGAGTTAGCAACGGCCTCTAGGCTTGTCGTATCACATATGATACTTTGAATGAGTTCTTTCCTACCAGTTACTTTGATTTTGTTGTCGCTGAGATCAAGCGAGAGAAGAGTCGTGTTCTTCTTCAAAGCATCATCAAACGAGGGTATGCACTTATCAGTCAAAGAGTTGCGGCTGAGATTGAGATGCTGGAGACTTATATTCTTTGCCAAAGATGATGTCAAGGCTCGGACGGCACTCGAGGTGATGCTGTTACCAGACAAGTTCAACTCTATTAGAGCTGGGTTTCTTGTCAAGTAGGAAGCAATCAATTTGACACTCGGAGTAGTCCTGATCTTCTCCTTGTTGTTGTATGGGTAGCCGTATTTCCTAGCACTCAGATCGAGATGCGTCAAGTGTTCACATGCTCTCTTACTTTCGAATAGTAACTTCGGAAGTGTAATCCTATTCTGACCAAGAGAAAGCTCGTGCAGTGATGTGTTCTTCCTCAAGGCTCTGTACAAAAGCTCAGCATTTGTATCTCCCATTGTATTATTGGCAAGTGATAGCAAGGTCAATGTTGAGTTGCTTGCAATGAAGTCTGCTACCAACGAAACCGCACCTTCGATTTTGATATCATTACGATCAAGCACCAAGCTTTTGAGGTTTGAACATCCATCAAGAATAGAAGAAAGTACATCAGTATTAAGCTCGAGACCATTATCATCTGGATAGACAAGATTACAATCTGATAGATTTACAAATGTTAGCTGTGGATGGTCCTTGATAGCTAAGGATAAAGCCTTGACACTGTCGATATCGTTCATCTTGTTTGATGAAAGATCTAGTATGGACAATGAATCGTTGGTTGAGAGGAACCGAGCAATACACTGGATACTACTCGCCCCTAATTCACAATCGTGCAGTTCCAACGAAGTTAGACTTGTCTTCTTGTCCAACATTGGCAAAAGCTTCTGATCAATAAACGACGAGGGAGGTAACACAACATTCTTAATACTAAAAGTTGATAAGCTGTTGTGACTTCTCTGAGGCTGAGCAACATCTGAAGATCTCAACCCCTCTCGGCTCTTAAGGGGATTCTTCTTGATCTCAGCGACAACAAAATCAAAGTAACTGGTAGGAAAGAACTCATTCAAAGTATCATATGTGATACGACAAGCCTAGAGGCCGTTGCTAACTCTAACCATACACTCAAGTTGATAATGACCAAGGGGAAGTACAAGAACGACCTCACTCGAGAGTACGAACTTCGTAATATCAATACTCTCAGAAAGAAGACCGAAGGGGTAAAAGATTCCACTTTATTCGATACTTCTGAGACCGAGGGACAGAAGATTCGTTACAAGGTTGTACTATCTTTGTTTTCAATGAACACAGACTTGTTCAGCCCAACGAACTTTGAGAATCTTCCTCTTGAGCTAATGCCACGCTTCATGGAGATTTCTCAGCATGAAATTGGTTACAATGGATATGGCGAAGGCTCCGTCCGATATGGCCAGGGAGTTACTTGGTCGACGGAGAAGAAGAGGAAGGATGGAATAGATCCCTACCTCAATCGAGTGTATGAAGTTTTGACTGGTTGGAACACACCTCTTCTCTTCAATGTAAGTTTATATCGTATATTGTACTTTCTTTACCGTATGTGTAATGTCATCATGTTGTTTTGTATACTTCAAATCTTACAGAGAGGAGCCGGCAAGTTGAAGAAGAAGAAGGTCGGTGGCAAGGGTGGCAAGCGTAAGCGTAAAATAATGGGTGACGATAATGATGATGAAGACGAAGACTGGACGATGCATAGTCGTGGTGCTGGTTTCTAATCTGCATCTTAATTGATGTGCATGTAGCTTCTACTTGATCTGCCGCCTCAAATTACCCAATAAACTAACTTCCATGTAATTCCTAAGACACTTACTCTTCTCTTTGCCTCTTCTTCGACATTTCTGGGACACTTCCTCTCTTGATTTGAACAGTACACGGTCCTACAAGAGTACGGCCATCAAGTGCCATCCAGCAATATTCACCATATAAACGCTGCAGAACATGGATTGAGAATGATCTATTCAGTTAAATCAACAAAAGAGGATAAAATGAGTGGCTGCTACTTACCCTTTCCATGATTCCCAGTCGTCGTCCATCCACATAAACCGACAATGTTCCTTCATCTAGGTCCAAGAGCATGCCCACATCACATTCTCCAACTGGCAAAAGTTCATGCCCAGTCCAAATATTGTTATTATCCGACATAAAACACCAATCAGTCCAGCCACATCTTCCATTGAAACTTTTATATAAACAACAGTGTTTACTTGAATTTGTACCCCATCTGGCATCTCTTTGAGCACTTAGTGTACGGAAATTCTTGGCATGTAAAGGGGAACATGTCTTACCACGAAACCTGGTCTTATCTAAACCTTTCATTGGCCTAATGACACCCACACAAAGACCACCTCGTCCTGTTTTTCTAAATGTGACATAATGTTTACCACTTCTCATAATGTTGTTTGATATTGCCGTTTTCCACATCCCTTCTGATCTTAGGCATGATTTATCTCCATCTACATAGTAGAAACTCTGTTCGTCTCCTCCTATTAGCTTGTCAAAAGTTAATGGGGCCCGTAGTAATTCCAATTCTTTATAAAGAGCCAGCCAAGTCTCTCCATCATATCTCGGTAATGCATTCCTCTCTTCCTCATTCGCATTGTTGATCATAATTTGACATGCTGCTTCTTCCATTAATGACCAAGTATAATGAGAATCAGCGTTATTAGTATCACAACTATTCTGTTTTATATCATCGTTTGTGCCACCAAAACGTTTGCAAGTTAATGCCAAGTTTAGTAACTCATATGAATTGAGATACGGTGTAATACGTAGAATGATGTCATTATTGTTTAAATAATCCATACTGTAGTTATAATGTACCTGTTACTTTATAATGAGAGTAAGGATATGAAAAGATCAGACAATAGAATCAAATTGATGAAATACCCACATAACTGCAATAAAGATGATGTGTCTATATCATATGTTTTCTACATCGGACAGCCACATACCGCTTACATATAGTATACCATGTACGCCACCGTGTTCATTAGTCATCTGAAACACAAAATCCGCCAAAGCATATATCAACCGATATGAATTCTCTACAATCCTCTAGCCTCTATCGTAATAGATAGATAGACACTAAAAATCATTCTGCATTTGTTGTGCTCTTTATCTTCAAACGCCCATCCCATAGCCGATGGCCTACATTTAACATACATATATATCTCACCTATTGCTACTCTTTGCACTACTAGAAAGGTCGTCTAGGTATATCTCTCACGCTATCTCTTTACCCTAACGATATCGTAACTATCGTAAACAAACAATAGTCCGAAATTAGGATGGTCTGTCCGTAGTCCCAAACATCATATTGACGGACCCAACATCCTCTAGCCTTATTACAGTAGATTGCAATACATATTTATATAATATCATATCAATCCATCTTGGCTTATTATGATTATTGACAAATGACCATCTCCTTGAATTTTTCAATTGGTGGTCATGATGACGGAGTATGAAACACTGCACATTTATTATACGGCTTGCGTTGCCCTATCTTCTTGCCGTTTGTTCTCTTCCGATAATCGATATCGCAACAGCAGCACAACTACTAGTATATAGGAGAAGATAATGGCCGATATGAGTGATGCAAAACCGGCGGAAGTCGAAACTAGTAACGCCAGTACAAAACAAGCATCAGATGTCGATACCAAAAATGTTGACGTTGAAACTGCAAATGATAAAGAGGACAATAATGTTAAACAGACAGAGGATAATTTACTCTGTGGAATGAAAATACGTACTGCATATATTGCAATATCTATCACAACCATACTTGTTGCAATCGGTATCACTCTAGCGGTTATTTATGGACGCCCGGCGGATTGGAAAAATCAATCAACATATATTCAAGGACATAACTTTGGCAGTGTACAAATGATATCTAGTGATGGATCTACCTTAGCACTTACCGAGGAAGGGAAGTCTGAGGATATTCGTGCAGTTCAGGTCATACCGACTACATCTTCAAATATAAGTGATGCAGTTCGTCTATCTCCCTTCTTTATTAATGATGACTATACACTCCCAGTTAACTCCATGTATAAAGATTATTCCGATCCTGAGAATGATTATTATTTTGATCCATATGGTAGCTTTTATGATCTTTCACTATCCGGAAATGGTAATACACTTGTCGTGTTGGGTATGGCATATATGTATGATAATTTTCGGCTGGGTGGTTTGGGATATCATGCTTTATGCAATTCTACTGCGTTGAATGTCACAAATCGATATGATAACAGTTATCGGGCAGAATGTGTATATTCTCGAGCAACAGTCTTTAAACGAAAGAATAGTGACAGTAATGAGTGGCAGACATTAGGTCAACCCATAGAACACATGATGGAAAATGATCGGTATACTCAGCCAGAGTTTAAGGGCCGACGAGAAGTTGTATCACTATCCAACGACGGGAAAACATTTGCAATTGGTTATGTTGGTGGTGTCGATGTGTACAAATTGACGAATGGCGAATCATGGGAAAAGAAAGGAAATTCAATACTAGTTCCTGATAGTTTCAAATCTCTTTCATTGAGCTCGGACGGAGAACGAATTGCCACTGGAAGTGGAGTATACGAATATGATAAGGCCATGGATTCTTGGACTATTTTGGGGGTTGAATTACCCGCAGCATCTCCCCTCACCGTTTCACTCTCGGGTAGTGGTAATCGTCTTGCGGTTACATCAAAGATTGAAGCCAGTGCATGTATTATCGAAGTATATGATTATGATATGGATAGTGATAGCTGGATGCAGGTTGGCAGTAATATCAGTGGTTTTGATGAATGTTACTATAGTGGAGGTAGCGCTGGTAATGGAGTTTCACTCTCTTTGGATGGTAATACGGTCGTGTATCCGGCGAGCTCTGCCAAATCTGTACAACCATATCGATTTGATGGGGAAGTATGGGGTAACGTTGGCAAGGTATTGAATAGTGGCAGGGGTAGTACTCCTACAGCTTCCATTACTGGTAATGGAGATCGTCTAGTGATTGGTGAACTTGCATATTGGTCAGGTGAATCTTATGTTAGCATATATGATCTACGGAGGGGTATTTAGACTCTTTTGTTCGAGGGACAAGTGAATTGATGTGTTGTGATCGATTGAAGAGATGAAGCGTTAGTGTCAAGTGAGTATGTGTATAAGAGTTTCTGATCAATAAAGTAATCAAAGTAGCAAGATTATACTTTAGATATTCGTCCATTTACTGTATAGAGATGACGAAGTAAGACGCATTATTAATTTGCCCTTCTGAACTTTCCCTCTCGTCACCAAATAAAAGAGTTTTCAGCAGAAAACTAAAATAAGAAGTGATTTCAAGATTTTAAGAGTTTAGTACGCTGACTTCTCCGATTCCCCACAGCTACTGTTCATTATCCTACTATATTATACGATGCCAGAGACCAAATTTGACGTTGGAATGACATGGTAAGTTATTTATCTTCATACACAAAGTAGTTGTTTTCACATAACATTTGCAAAGATCTTGCTCGAAATTTTGATTTCTTAAGTATCATATTATTATCTCATACAATACAACCATATTAAACAGCGAGGGATGTGCTGGTGCCATCAAGCGAATTCTTGGCAAGGTTCCTGGTACGTGTATTGTGTGTATATAATGTGTTCTAAATATGTTTAAATCAGATACATAAGTTATATGTGCACATCATGTGAACGTCTAACATTAAACATAAACAACATTGTATAGGAGTTACAGTAATTGAAACAGACGTGGCAGCAAAGTCAGTGGTTGTTACGCATGATGATAATGTTACCAGTGCAGATATAGATGCAAAGCTGCAAAAGGTATGTGTAAAGAGATCTATTGCAATGTGTGTTATTTCAAGGGCTCGTCAACTAAAAAAATCTTTCTTATTGGCATATAACAATTATATCTACTACGATTAGTGGTCGGCGTCTAGTGGGAAGCCAGTGTCATTATCTTCATCATAAACATATTCAAAAGATGAGACAAATAACAACAAACACCCGAGGATCAATATAGATATAGAGAAGTAGAGATTTGATATTGGGCAATTTTAAAACAAGTTGACAGAATATAATGTTAATTGTCAGTCGTCAGATCGGAAGAAATCAAGTGGATGATGTCAATACTTATGCAAAACAACTACCATTAAAGATCAATAGATAGAAGTTATCTATCATAAGGCTGTCTACTTAGTTCTCTTCTTTAATGGTATCCTGATAACAAATCTTTCATCTAAATCCCAATCATTGACGGGGAAATGCCAAGCTTGTCCTTCCCACTCACCATCCTCAGCTGTATTACCACTTGGATTGCCTTGAATTTCTCGACTAAAGAAATCAGCTTGTGAAAACCCAATCTCATTATTAGCCACGCTCTCACCTAATACAAACGCCGTGAAGTTATAATTCACTATATGACATCCATACCATCGTCTGAACAACCGTGGCTCGAGTAAGTCAAACCTATGATCACGCATTTGATCATTAGTAATCAGCATTGGACGTGTTCCTGGGAAACGATGATTCGGATCATCATTCGATACAGATAGATCTTGTCCATTCCGTGATGTAGTTTGATCAGAGACTGAGGCAAGCATCCAATAAAAGTCATCTAGACATCTTGGGGGTACCTTATACAACTTGCCACGAGCATTTAAATCATTCATAATTCCAATTTCAGATTGATCTAGTCGTTGATGTTCCCTCTTATTGGAGGCGAAGAATTGATTGTACCCGTACTTGCTTGGGATGACTACCAAGGGATTCTCTCCTCGTTCTTCTAGTGTATCAACCATGAATTTGATTTGATGGTAGTTGAACCTTCCCTTGTCAAATGATTGCATGTAGTACCCAATGTTGGCACCGTCAACGATAGCGGTGAATGGCTCACCCTCACGTTTGTTAAGCCAGTTCGAGAACTCTTCCAACTTTTCTCTTGCCCTGTTTGGATCATCATTTGCTCGTGTACCGGCAAACTTGGCAGACTGTTCCGTCGATAAGTTGAGTAAATCATCATGTAGCTGTACTCGTTGATCGGGTTCTAATATAATGAGACGCTGCTGGGCATTCGTTACTTCGCATAGACCTGTAGAACGATCAAGAGATACTCTACTGGCAACTACCTCGTTGTTGCTGGCAGGTTGTCTTGATAAGGGAATAGACTTGAGTGGATGGACTTCCTTGAGGGCCGACACAACACCAGCGTCGTCATCTTCAGTTTGAAACCCAATGGCCAATGAATTACACAATCGTCGAGCAGATGAAGATGATATTTCAAGTACATCATTTGCCATTTCGGTAACAAGTTCATCAAACAATTGAGGTCCATGCGAGTGTGTATATCCTAAATCTAGTACTCCCTCAATAGGCGTTGCATTCTCATGAAATAATCGATTCTCAGCAATTGCACCAATTAACAATACGTATGTCTCTGGTTCTAATATAACACCATTCGTAGCTTGCATTTGTTTAAACACACATAAGGCATGATTCAACTCTCCATTATCACAATAATATTTCAATATTGGTATATATGTACGTAATCGTATCAATTCCTTGGAGGTACTATCATCATCATCTGTATCTGTTGCTGCTATACTAATTGATTTCTTAAATGTATCCAACAACTCTTGAGCACATGTAACATTACCCTTGGAAACTAATGATTTGATACGTAAACTTATACTTGATTCGGTAGGTTTAGTTGATAAATCATGATAGGTTGCAACCTCCTCTGGTACTAGGAATCTATCTGCCTCGTCTTCTTCTTCCTTACCATCTACATCTTCATTACCTCCTCTTCTTGTACTACTTGACTTGTTATCAGTCAAGGGATACATTGATCCAATACTACCCAAACCACTACCAAATGAAGAATCACTGCCCATATTCATTGTACCCACGACATACAGATATGTACTCACTGCATCTTTGTTTAATAATAAACCACTTTCTTTAATCTTTGACCAGGCTACAATCATTGGTGATGATCGTGCACGTCGGGCACAATATCGACCTAAGGCTGATAATATGTTATCTGTGACGGCATTGAAGAATTGTGAATTAATTTGTTCTATTGTGAGTTGTTGAGATGATGATGAGGCTTCAGATGATGATTCAGCAGAGGAAAAGGAGGTATCAACATCTTCTGTATCATCTTCCGTATCTTCTTGACTAGCCAATAACTTCCTCAAAAAGACATCTTGCTGTTCTTTAAACTCATTCATAAACTTTGATTCACCCTCCTCAACCTTCTCATTCTCATCATTCTCACTAGTAACATTGTTCCATCGTTCCTTCACCTCATTCCGTTCAATGATACGATGATCATTTAATAACCAATGTTTAATCAATGTCACTACCTGTTCATTCACTTCTTTGCTACTCTTATTCTCACTGTTACTTTCACCATCTTTTGTCTTATTAATATATTTACTAGATAACCTTTTAATAGCACGCTGTGCACCATTTTCATTTAACACAGTTTCAATAGCTGTTTTATACTCATCATAATGATTAGTGTTGTATATTAATTTCTTGTTTATTGTACGTTGTTGTTTCTTCTTCTTCGTAGTTGATGAGTCATCAGGGGTGGTGGCGTAGAGGGTTGGAAATAGTTCATTTAATGGTATACGCGTAGTTGCAGTTGATGAGTTATTGGTTTGTTTTAATGTGTTGAGTGATGATTGTTTAGAGATTGATGAGAAGATACCACCTGATGGTTTAATATCATTGGTTGTAGATGTAGATAAGGAAGAAGGCACTGCTGTATCCTTGTTGTCATGATTATAGAGCTTATGTCTCTCATTAGCACCATGCTTTAACAAATTTTGATATCGATTTGGTACAAGATTAGGCGGCGTTGTCTGTCGCTCACTTTTATTTGATAATTCACTTGTTGATGATATGGTATTACCAACTTTGCTGCTGTTATAGTCACTTATATCATCTCTTCGTTTGAACCAGGGTACTTCCTCTTCCTCCTCGTCTCTATTATGATTAGTAGGAGAGGTATGTTGTTGTTGAGTTGCAAATGATGAGTTGGTATCTTGAGTAACATTCGACGAACCATATCTACTACTATTAGCAGTAGTATCATCCTTATCCAATATTAAATTGGACATTGCAATATCATCAACCCTACTACCATCACCACCCTTCTTATTCTGCTTCTTTTGCAATTCCATATGTTCATTCAATCGATTTAATGCCAATTTTCTAGATTGGATAAAATTTTCATATTGATTTGTTGTTACATTTCGTTTCATTAAGGCATCTACCTCTGTGAAGAATGATTCTCTTTTGATAGTAGTTCTGTTGGAAGTGGTAGTAGATTGAGTGGATGATGTTTCAATGTCGACGTCGTTTTGATTGTCTAATGAAGAGGATGTTGATAAGTGCACATGATGTGTACTCAAAGTAGGTATGAGACTTTTATGTGTGGCTGTTGTATGCCCTAATGTTCTTCGACTGTGATACCGACTATTAGCAACAGATGTGAGTCGACTGGATAGTATTGACGACGATGTTCTAATCATGATATATATCTAACTTTGTTGGTGTTTGCTATTGAAAGAATAGCTAACAAAAAAAAGAGCCACCGAGTATTCTGCTGGTATTCGATGTATAGTAAGTTTCGTACCCCGAGAGTACTATGAATTGAAAGAGCGTTTAAAACCGATCTAATGACTACCTCAATTTCATATGAACTTGAGGCAATACCAATCTATCGACCTTTTCAATTCCGCCTAACAATTGATTGGCAACACACCATGATCATTTTCAGCTCTCCGTCATCAAGACCACCAATTGAAAATAATCTAGTAGATATGTCATTTGTCAATTCTCTCATTGCAATACGATGATTAAGGTGATGAATTAATTATTTAATCAATAATGATATGCCAATTGGGCTAGAAGGCTGAGCGGATGTTGGGTCCGTCAATGAGATTTGAGATGCTACGGACAGACCGTCGGTCTCAAGATTGCAATTTTTTGAGTATCTATTTGAGAACCCCCAACACTAACACATCAATAAAGCTCGCTTTATACAGTCAGAAGAAGGCCAAGTATAACAACACAGATATATAAGGAGTTATCGAAGACTTTATTGCAACAATATAATTCTCTGTAGTTTGAAGACATATCAAATCGAAGATACATATTGGTATCCTTACCTCGATCAATTGATCGATATTGACCTCGATTGACATCAATATATCAAACATCGTAGTGGCAGCTGATAAGAACAATATCATATAGCATACACACAACAACAAATGCCATACAAAGCAGCAATCCTTTCAGCAATAGATGAACTAAAAGATCATCAGACTGGATCAACTCAAACCTCAATACGTCGACACATAAAAGAACACGATACAACATTTGCCTCAGCTATTGCAAAGCAGTCATCAGATCATGAATGGAACGAGACATTATTCCTATCAACATTGAAAAGTTTAGTACATACCGGTACATTATTACACATTAATGGTACCAATTATAAATATTCAGATGAGTATCTAAATAAACGTACCGAGAGTATAAAGAGTCGATCTGAATCAATAGAAGAACAGAATCAACATCACGAGCAGCATATACGAGAAGAACCACCAAAAGAAATACCAAAGAAGAAGACGGTACATGCAAAAGTTAAGATTAATCAAGGTAAAGTTATAACGGTTGTTAATCCCGACGTGATTAAGCATGGTGATGAGATGGAAACTGATGAAGATGAGCAGGCCGTGGATGGAGGTAATGAAATGTTATGCAATGGTGGTAGTAATAAGAAGCATAGTGTTAAGATTATACCGAGAAAGGTTGGTGTTAAGAAGATGTAAGTTTGGTTTGTTGTTTTGGGGGGAGACGTAGTGCTGGAAGGAATAGTACATTTGACATGATAAAGGCGGAGGTGGGAAGGATGGTCATGAATCAAGCTAAAGAGTAAGCAAGGATATTAGGAGCTAGTAGGAGCTTAGTATAGTCAATATAAAACAAAACACATTTATCAGATTATACTGTACAAACTTTGTGTCAATCCGAACCCATCTTAAGCCTCAGCTAAACTTAATTTGCAACTCTTCGGCATAGATCCTCAAAATCGTTATCAATAGTTTCCTTGTTCTCGTCAAGGTACGGCTTCAGCACTTCACGAGCCTTACATACTGTGTTGGTATAGTCACTTGAATCAAAATTGAGGAGCAACTCAAAGAAGTCCTTCCACATAGACCTGACATCACGTTTTAGAAACTTGGAGTTAGGGAAATATACTTCCATCTTTCCGTCTTTAATGGGTGTATACTTCTTCTCCATATGAGAAGTCTTGATGATCAACACAAATACAACTCCACAAACACCATAGAAGTCTTGTTCCACTCCCCAATCTTTACCCTGACGCATGGCCTTGCACATCATATCTTCATCATTATTAACAGCACTGCCACAAAACGGTTTCGTCAAGTATTGCAGCTCCTGATATCGTCCGAAGTCGATCAACTTGAGTGACCATCGACCATTTCGGAGGACCTTGAATATCCAGTTATCTGACTTGCTGTCACAGTGCTTTAAGTACAGTACAAAACAAAGATGTTAGAAAGCAAGAAAGCAGAGTAAGTGCATTTACATATCTCATGACGAACGTACCAAAAGTTTACCCTTAACATGAAGAGTTTCCAAAATTGTTAGCATAGAGTCAGCGAGACGTACAATAGTCCCCATAGTTGGTGACTTTTCTGTGGCAAGCGTATGTAAATTACAGCCTTCTTCTAAACTCATGAAGAATAGGCCTCCTCCCGTCCCCTTGCCCTCCTCATTACAGTATGTAATGAGTTTGTGGGATACTGGAAATGGATACTCTTGTCCAGCGGGGCTTTGGCCGACCCTATGAGCAAGTTTCAAATGTATGGTATACTCCGAGTTCAAACTCTTCGATGGATATTGAACCTTGACAACACATGCAATGGGCTTAGAAGAAGAGCCACACTGCCATGGCAGCCGGCGCCTACGTACTTCAACACTCGTACTTTCATCTCATTGGGTAGATCAATGAAAGTTCCATTCTCGATTGCCTTCTTAAGAGATTTACTCTCGAGCCATATCGATGGCAATGGGCCACTGTCGGTACATGCATGTGTAGTTATAGCATAATCAAGATCATCATCGACACGGCTATATTCTTGTGCTACTGGCTTTTTTGCTTCTGGTTTATCATCGGAACCCTCATCCTCTTTTGTGGTGGACTCATTTGAAGGCTTTTGTGCCGGTGCCAGTGTTCCGTCGTTGTCGTTGGAAGAAGTCTTCGCCATGGTATCTAAAGAAGAATCAGTTCCACTACCTTGAGCACCTTGATCACTACTACTAGCTTGTTGCATTCCAAAGGCCGATGACATATTCCCACCAGACGAGTTGATATTATTAGAATTGTTTTCTTCTCAACTAGTAGCAGAACACAAGTCGTTACTAGACTTGGCTTGAGCTCTATCTGATCCACCTCCTCCACTACCGTGCGCTTGGGCATCAGCTTGTTGTGGTGGTCGATGAGGCATCTTTTGATTACCCATTTCACTTCCGACTACGGATTCCATATCAGTTGAGGAACGATTGAGTGCAACATTATTTGTATTGCTCCGCATCCTCTTACTACTAGGCATGACAGAGGGTAGAAGGGGAGATGATGGCGACTTGGAAGACTTAGTCTGTGCCTTCTTCTTCTTCGTTTTCTTGTTCTCCGATAACTCAACCGGCGGCGCCTGTTCAGCCACTGCCTGCCGTGCTGATGATGCTAATGTGACTATTGCTTCAAAACCGAAAGTTGTTTCCGGAACAATATACACGAAACGCTTAATCTCTTTACCGCCAATTGCTGAGTTCATTCTGACACTAATTCCAGGATTCGTTGACTTCTCACCAAGTCCAAAATATAAAGAGTATGAAGCACGTACAGTAGATTTATCAATCTCTTCTTTAACCGTCTCGATATCCTTGCCGAGGTGATCTAGAACACCAATTATGTATTTCACGAAGCTTTTATTAGGAAATTGTTTAATTCTCGCTGCAACCTCTGGGGTCATCTGTCTATTCATTTCACGAACCCCCCAATCTGGATGTTTGAATGTATTCAGTAGTATACATACTGCATTTGATTCGTTCGATTCAAGGAAGGCTTCAAAACCGAAGGTGACTATTGGGGGGACATAGACGAAGTTTTGGACCTTTTTACCCTCAATTGCTGTGTTGATCCTGACACTAATTCCAGGATTTGTTTTGTTATTTCCAAGTCCAAAGAATGTGGAGTATGAAGCATGTACGGAATCTTTCTTTTCCTTAATATCAATTGCAACAGTCTTGATATCCTTGCCGATGTGACCCAGAACACCATTTATGTATTTCACGACCTCTTTATTAGGAACCTGTGGAATTATAGGTACAATCGTGGTAATCTCTCTATTCATTCTCTCTGCCCCCCATTCTTTGTATGTGTTCAGAAAAACCTTACCGATCTGTTCCAGTAGTTGTGGTGGCAGTGATGATTTGGAAGACTTGGCCACTTCCTTCTTCTTTATAGCTACCGACTGTGATGGTGCTGCTGGTTTGGGTGTGGACTGCTTCTTGGAGACACGAACAGATGACACCTTCGTCTTCTTCATAGTGACTATCGACTGTGGCGGTGCCGACTTGAGTGTAGATTGCTTGTAATTCATAATTTGGGGAAAGGCTTCATTATCATTAACTGTTTCGACAATTCCCTCGTTTGACCCGTTGTGGCCGAATCCAATGAAAAGGGCAAGCGAAGGCACGACACCTCTATCAGAACACAGCGTATGAATAGGTGTCCTGCTAATTAAAGTTCGTAATCCCTCAATATTAATACGATAAGACTGCATAATTTGAAAGATGTAGGCGGAGACCTTATCACTGGGAAGTTGATTAATTCTCCAAGCAATCTTGCTAATGTGCTGATTCATATACTGTGTACCACGCGATGTATATACTTTTACTAATAGTGTAACGAATTGATCATCAGTAAGTTGGGCAAGCGTAGAACGGCTGATATCTGGCAGACTAATACCAGCTCCATCCATCCGCAGCAACGTGTCGGTAACCACATCATCTGTTAGATCAATCAATGCCTCTGACATCGCCTCAATAACAATATATTTTTATTTTATTTGTAGTTATGTAGGTGTATGATATATTAATTGCGATAGAGGGCAGGGGGGTCAGCAGCCACGCAGCAACCAAGTAGTATTGCAGTTGATGTAATAATTGATTTGTGTGGGTTTTATGTGGGCTCCACGCTAATTGAAATTTTCTTGAAACTTGCACAATCCAAAACCATCAGAGTCCCATAATAATATCAACTCTTTACCGGTGCTTGGTACATACGTCGTCCCGTGCCACACTGTAGTACTTCGGTTATGTAGAGTCAAGAGAGAGTGTTGAGGTGGAGTTTGTCCGTCTAGTGTTTTGTTAGTGAGATTTTTAATGTGATTTTTTTGAGACAAGCTAAACTACTAAGAGCTTGTACATAACCGAAGTACTACATACAGTGTGTCCCGTGCTGGTGTATGATGCTAGCTGTGATCATCTTGCGCTAATCAACTAACTACATTTTTTGTTGAGATTTTGCAATATCAGATGATTCGTCGTATCGACGGCAATATACAAATTCATATCACTACTCCACAAAATAATACCATTGCAGACTACTCATCAAGTATTGGAGTAATATCGATCTCTACATCATATTTGTGGGCATATCGCCATCGCTATACCCTCTATACACTCTTGTGAACATAGACATAATTTTTTGTTCACTTTTTTATAATATACAATTCCTACCGTACCGCCGGTCTACCGCCGGCCTAAGTAGAATATCTTTTGTTCATCGTCTATGTACTATACTAATTTCATCCTTGTTTGATATCGTAGACTTATATGACACCAGCCAATGTATCATCATTTGCAACAATAAATTTTCTCTATCACTAAGGCTGTTTCTTTAGGTAGCTAAGAAATAACCTTAAGTATCTCTGGTAAGTTACTTTGCACATTTATTTGTGATGATGGTTCAAAAAGAAGAGACAGATACATCATCGCCAACTTGTGATGCAGTGTTATTCAATAGTGATACATTATCAAAGGTTATATCATATCTACCCTCAATTGATCTGCTTAATTTGGCATTGACGTGTACAAGATTCAGTGCATCTAAGTGTATCATAAAACCATCTTTAATTGAAGAGAGTGCATGTCTTGCCGTACACGATATAGCAACAGAGGAACAATTAGCAGCGTTACCGCATTATGAAGGAGAAAGTTCATTGGCTGATTATCATTATCTTCAATTATTACGAGCACCTCTTACTTTTGACCAGCTTGTCAACGCTGAGTATGTAAATGGGGACAAATCATGTGCTATTAGGCAGTTTAATGGAGACGATTATCATATTGCAACCGCATTCAGCAACAATGTACTGAGAGCAGGAAAGCATTATGTATCGTTTATATTTAATTTTGACATTAAAAGCAACAGTGTTTCAGCCTGGCTAGGAGTGATGAGACCAGGTCAACACTCGGCAAATGAAGATGCATTTTCCCCTCTTGGTATCAACTGGTTCCAAAATTTCGAGGAAAGAATCACAAGAGAATGTGATAACAATAATAGTATCAAGTGTTGCATGTGCAGCACAATTAGTGGCACTTGTTCTACAAATGAGTGGGATGGTTCTCATTCAAACCTGACTACTTGGGAAGGAATGGAAGAAAGTATTTCCCGCTCTGGTGTTGAATTGGGAATGTTCCTTGATTTAGATGAGGTTATACTATCCGTTTACAAGAATGGACGGAAGTTAGGTGTTATGAAGAGGGGACTAGCAGGTGAATACTGTTGGGTAGTATCGATGGTTCCAAAGATACAGGTTACAATCAAACGTGGAACGATACCAAGAGATTGAATGCTAGAAACACGCACTTATCTCAACTTAGGCGCAGCATATTATATAATAACATCCTAGGTTTACAACAATTACAACACACAGAACCCAGTTCCAAACCAAGCCCGTGATAAACTCCCGATACATATACAATACAGGAGTAAATCGATTCCAATCAAATGACATATATCAATACATATAGTCGTCCTATATCTCTTCCACGCACATATATCTACCGCCTCTCTACACACACAGACCTATGAAGTGAAGCAAACTTTCCAATTCTCCTTATTCTTCTTTCTATTACTTCTCTTCTGTTGTTTAAGTTCATGCATAATCAATAACTGTCTACTCTTCTTAATATAAAACAATAGGAATATGAATATTAATACTGTTGATGTTGCATGTGTCATGACTTTCATTGTTAATGACGACTTTTGTGGTTGTTGTTTAGTAAGATCAGTTGCTAATAGTAGTGTACTGCCATACCATTCACCTGTCCAGTGATTTGAACCAACATATCCTTGTGTGATCTTCTTTGTGAATTGTACTGTCGGTTTTGGTTCCACTGCTGTTGGTGTTGTTACCGCTTCCGTTGTTAGAATACTACTAGTCAAGCTAAGTTTAGGCATCTTTATTGTTATAGTACTTTCATTCGTCAACTCTGATTTACTATCGTTGTCATCCTGATAGTCTATTGTTGTAGATTCTTCTTCTTCTTTGGTTCTTGCCGTAAGTAATTCCTTCTGTGTCCTCTCTACTAACCGAAACATATCAAGCAACCTCGGGAAGTCTTTTTGAAAGACTAATTCATTCAAAGAACCTTGTTTTGACTCCTCTGTCTTCTTACTCTGCAAAATGTCGTCGTTACTTTCTAATGTTGTACCAAGTGTGTCATCAATTAACTTTAATACACCCTTCAATTTGGCTTGCTCTTCACCATGGATTTTACCTCGATTGTAGAAGTGATCTATGGCCGTTGTGAATGTTACTTGATTGTTATTCTCATCATGGGTTAGATTTGCAAATGTTAGGAAAATAACATTGTATATAAGATTGGTTACTATGATTAAGTTTCGCGGGTCTTCGGTATTCGTATGATGTTCATAATAGTTTGCTAATAGTATTGAATTTTCAGGTGCATATGATTGAGATGATAAGGTATGATGTGTCGGATGATTTTTATAGAATGACATTATATCATCATAATTGACTAGTTCATTACTGTCATGAAGTAGTTCCTTAAGATCCATGGGTAGTGTTGCCCATAATTGTGATAATGATAGTGTTGCAATGGTATGCTGGTTCTTCCTCATGAGACCGGAGGCTGTTACTATGCCCTGTTTGTGATATGGTACCGTGAATCCTCCGGATATTTGATTTAGAGGTATCACCTCCTTTGTTATTGCGTTGGTGTACGACATTATCTAATAATTGATTGGGTATTGACTCTCTTGATGATGTTATAACAAACCAAGTGTTGCAATTAGAGAAAGATACTTTGCAACTGTGAAAAGCTCGATATGCCGGGAGATATTGTCGTCAGCGACTAAGAGATATGATGTTTATTGCAATGTCACCCCACCCAAGCGCAACTACCTGTGTTATATGAGCGAGTTGTACCTATCACTATCTAGCGAACGAACATCGTTAGTTTTGTTGCGAAAGGAATGGACTCAGAGCAATTTCCAATTTCTGGCACCGCGGGGTATCCGTGTAAAATAAGTTCCAGTAAGTTCCACAAGTTCCCCATAGAAATCTCACACTTTTTCAAGCAACATGGAATTTAACCATAGTAGG
>Ga0214480_100603_pt1 | contig 17877 bp, 15 predicted proteins | sample M1_20Mar14CPVII9_3_FD_165042 | JGI IMG/M metagenome (GOLD analysis project Ga0214480, IMG submission 165042) | Marine eukaryotic communities from Monterey Bay, California, United States - M1_20Mar14CPVII9sort6BwellE17 | ecosystem: Environmental > Aquatic > Marine > Unclassified | place: USA... | reverse complement strand
GAGTGTTCATCATCCTGCTATACATGTATACAATGCCAAACAAGCACTATAGTAGCAAGCCTACATCTCTGAGGTACCACTTGATGGCCAAACATTGCCTGAAAGTCGGCAGGAAATCCACATTTTTGCCCAATCTGAGGCAAGAAACCTGCCTACATGGGGCTGTAAAAGTATGATGGAGGGCCCTACAATCATGCTGGGAGTGTTCATCATCCTGCTATACATGTATACAATGCCAAACAAGCACTATAGTAGCAAGCCTACATCTCTGAGGTACCACTTGATGGCCAAACATTGCCTGAAAGTCGGCAGGAAATCCACATTTTTTCCCAATCTGAGGCAAGAAGCCTGCCTACATGGGGCTGTAAAAGTATGATGGAGGGCCCTACAATCATGCTGGGAGTGTTCATCACCCTGTTATACATGTATACAATGCCAAACAAGCACTATAGTAGCAAGCCTACATCTCTGAGATACCACTTGATGGCCAAACATTGCCTGAAAGTCAGCAGGAAATCCACATTTTTGCCCAATCTGAGGCAAGAAACCTGCCTACATGGGGCTGTAAAAGTATATGATGAAGGGCCCTACAATCATGCTGGGAGTGTTCATCATCCTGCTATACATGTATACAATGCCAAACAAGCACTATAGTAGCAAGCCTACATCTCTGAGATACCACTTGATGGCCAAACATTGCCTGAAAGTCGGCAGGAAATCCAAATCTGAGGCAAGAAACCTGCCTACATGGGGCTGTAAAAGTATGATGGAGGGCCCTACAATCATGCTGTGAGTGTTTATCACTTTGCTATGCACCTGTACTATAATTACCTGATGATGTTTAAAATTATGTAAAGTGTATTAGAAAAAAAACATTGATGTAATGTTAATCAAGCTGCAACCTGCTATTTTACATACTACTCCACCGCTGTTCTACACCAGAATCAACAACGATATCCTGTGATTGAAGTTGGCTCTTGGATTAGTTTTTTATGACATTGTTTGCCTTTCTTACCATCATGACAGTAATGATAAAAGCCAAGGCATCCCACACTTCTTTTTGGCAATACAACTCGTAATGAATCAGAGAATGCCGCTATGCCCATATTTAACGATTTACCCTCATCAAAAGTTTCATTTAGTAACGCAGCTTGCGGAGTGAAGAACAGCATGTGCTTCCCAAAAGGTCTCGTTTCAATGATACCTTCAAAACTAGTTCGAGGAACCCCAGCCTTTTCATCTGTTGAAATAAGATTGTTGAACAGTTTGTGAGCCTCGACTTTTGATACAAATTGTTCCCAATCTTTTCCATCTTTGGTTTGGTATGCTGAATATTTTACTCGCACATTGCCTTCCTCGACCATTTGTCGTGCCTCTTCCCATGATTATGATGAAAGTTTGGCATCCAAAACTAGCGAGTAATAATCTTGTCGGAACTTATCCCTTGAAAGGTTTGACACATCTCGTGTCTCCCAAGCAACATCCATATTTGCCAATCGAATCTTCTCCAATTTTGACCCAAATTGATTCTTGCTCGCCCCACCCTTCACTCCGAAATGAAAAGTACGAGAAACCTCTGGCCTTAGTATTTGACGTCCTAGTCGTTGTTCTGGTTCACGTAGCCAATCGTCCCAGAATATGTCGGGCCATTTTGGAGTCAGCTCTTCCCAAATGCGTTGTGATATCATCCATCCTGGAGAAAGACAAGAAGAAGAGTTTGTTATGAGTTGCAAATAAAAGTCCATTAAGCCCACACAACTTGTACTCACCTAACCCCGGAAAGAAGTCTGATCTTACTACCCTCTTCTCATCAAAGCCATTCTTTCCATTATCATTAAATGCAGACACCGCAAGTAACGTTGGATCTGATTCCAAGAGAGGTGTCATGGCATACATGAACGAAAAGAAATCTTTCGCCACCAATAGATCATCCTCTAGAATAACAACCCTTCGTGGCAGGGGCAAGGGTGACACGTTGTTGTTGTCATCTTCTCTGTATGTCGTTCCATTGAATAACCTATGTAAAGCCCAACCGTAGTGGACCGTAAGAGGCTTGTAATCCTTTTCTGTTGGCTTTAGGCCCATCACAAGAGGAGTCTTGATGTGTATGGTATGGATGAGTAGCACTCCAACTTCTTCAAACTTCTTCTTGAACTTGTTGATCACGTCACGTACATTCCTATTGTTGCCATCTTGCGAGACAATGATGGGAGACGCCATATACCCTCCCTTTCCCTGATGGATAGCCGGGTGATGATTGAACACTGCGGTCAATGTTCTGTTTAAGTATTGTTCACGATCACATGCAAAAACTAAGAGCGGACTGTCCATTTCCTTCTTAAGTTTGACGGATGATGCAATAGACTGTCTCGTATCTTGTTTGGGGGGAGACGCACGATCTTTCACAATAGAGTAAGTCTTATCTGGAGCCGAAAAGAAGACACTTCCATTAATGGGTTCAGCCAACCACTCCCATTTCAACTATAGAAAATACACCTCAACACTTCAATGCTCTTGTAACAATAAAGCTCAGTGTTAAGCATCAACAACCCCCCTCAAATACCCTCGAAGCCCACACTTAATAATTCAATTTGCAACTGATACGCGCCCTAACCCCTCAGAGGTGTCACCACACCTCCTCCAACCTTTTAATGGCATGCAAATTGAATTATGTGGGCCCTTCGGCCGAGCATCCAGCGCCCGACCTCTCTCAACATATAATATTATATGCCCAAGCATACGTCATCATCTATCCCTCACGTGAGATATCTTATATAACGAACGCCGCAGACATACCGCAACCTCACCACCCAATGAGCACCATTCAGTTTTAATTATCCAGAACAAGGACGAGAGGGATAGAATTTAGAGCGATCAAGCAATGGCAATACTTGCTATTGCTAAGCATTGCAACTCTTTTTTCCATAATTATCGTCAAACCACTGCAACGCTCAAGATAAAAACTCATATACAGGTGATGATCGACAGCAGCCCTTGGTATCGGATCATAAATCCTCGTTCATTAAATAAAAGAACACTCACGCAGGTGACATATACCCTCGAACATTGCAATCATTGTTAAGGTCCTACGCCTACACCAATCATCTCTAAAACATCTAATCAGCCCCCCCCCCCCCCCCCCCCCCCCCCCCCAACACACACCTCACCCGAGCGAAAGGCGAGGGTGGCGGAAGAGTAACGTTGGCTCCGTAGAAAAAGAACAAGGACAAGCAGGACTATCGGTCCAGTAGATCAATTTGATGCGATAGATTCCTACTGCAGTGCTCAAGGTGGTGAGGTTGCACAAAAAGTGTGCACCTATTCCGGGCTCATATTTTCTGTGGCTTTTGTTGCGTGTGCTCGTGTGGGGTACCCTCTAAATCATGCCCACTTCAAGTTCAACTATTCCTGGTAGCTCTACCACTACCCTTCTAATTTGTACCTTCCGTGGGCTGGACCGCGAGGGCCCCAACATAAAATCAATGGACTCTGTGAATTGTGGTATCCTTTCATGTTGCAATAGCACAGCTCGTCTACTAATCTGGAGCATTGCGCCAAGAGTTATACCATCCACACATTGATTCATTCACATTGCAAACTCCTTCAACCTTCAGTTCACTCCTCAACTTTCTTCGCTCTATCGAGCTACCAACTTACTTGGGCGTATGACTAGTATTAGAGTTAGTAACGAAAAGGATACCTAAAGTACCCCCGCCCGGCCCCTGCCCCTATGTATCACTGTGATTGTGTTATTGCTAAATTCCTCAACAATAATCACTATAGTATATCACCGGTGATCTGCCCTCTTAATAAACAGTACCTATAAATACCGAAAGCACATTCTTCGTGCCAACAAGGCAGATCAACTGTTGCAAAAACACTACAACTTCTTTACATTCAACAAACTCGAGGGTCAAAGCTTTGATATGGTAGATGTTATGTTCAGGAAGACCCTTAAGAAGCCACGCCCTGCTAATGTTCCGCTGATCGTGACAATCATCTTATTGACCGTCATAAATATTGCTCAGTTGCTTTCTTCTTTGAAGGACTGTACTGCCACAGCACAATCGCAACAAATAAAAACTGCTATCAAGAAGAAATTCAACGATAACCCGAATTATTTTGATTACAATGGTACCATTACTCATACTAACAATTGTTACGTAAACAGTAGCCTTCTTGCAAGGCATAAGTGGCTTACGAACGACGACGAAGAAGAAGTTGGAGGAGGATACGTAATGATTCATCATGTTCGTAGAGCGGGTGGGACGACATTATGCGGGATACTTGCCGATGGAGATGAGGAATTATTAAAGTGCAATTGTTTAATTTACCCGTCAGAAATAGCCGGGAGGGGATCAGAACTGTATTCACTAAAAAAATTCCACAGTGTTTCAGATCTGGAGGCCGAAATGATCCGTCAGGGGAATCGTAAAATTGTTGCTGTAGAAGGATTTGAGTTACCAACCTGGTTCCTCAATGATCCAGATCGATCGAAAAGATGGACGATCATTACATCTATTCGCGATCCTGTTGATCGGTTAGTTTCTATCAGCCGGCTTAAATGTCCAAATGATCCGAATCGTTGTTGGTCCCGGAGTACGGATGTTGCAACAGGTTTTCCATTGAATAATGTAATGGTACGGATGTTTGCTGGTGGTTCTGCCACGACAAAGAACATGAGATTATCAAATTATAAAATTACCGAAAAGGATCTTTCTACGGCGATACATGTTCTTGAATCACAATATCAATTTATCATAATAACAGAATGGCTACCCGAAATGGCACCAATATTCAAGTATTGGTTCGGCCTCGAAGAATCCTCGTCCAGAGGGTTGAAACGTCGTGGGCAGGGTGGCAGCCATGCAAAGGAGGAGCTGTCGTTGGGTAGTCGTCAAAAGGCGGTACAGCATTACGTCGATTCGTCAAGTTCAAAGGTATTCCTCGTCGAAACAAATTATGGTATAAATAATGGAATCGAGATATATAACAAGTTCAAGTCGGAACATGAATTTGATAGAAGACTTGTTGAACATTTCAAACAACGAGAACGACATCGAGCATTGAATTGTTTCTTATTCCGTTATACCAATCTGCCTCAACTTAAAGATACAACAATGAAGTAAAGGAGTCGTCACTCCACTCCAACAACAAGCTAAACGGATAAGCTTTTCCCTGTATATCGCTACCAAGAAAGAATCCCTGTTAAAAATTGATTACAATTACAGTTTGCATATTATCTATGATGTGAACCGACGCCATAAACTTGAGTGATGATTCGCTACAAGCACCCTTACATTGTAGAACCTTTAGGCCTTCCCCAATCACTGTATCTTTTGACTTAACTCTTCCTTGCAAGTATTTTGGCAGACGTTGGCGCTCATCCTGCATATAAAATATAATATGTCCGACTGACTGGAGTATAGGCATAGACTGCATAAACTAATGTAATAAGAGTCTCTTCCCTGAAATAGCTCATCGTACATGGATATACTTCCGAAGTAGACATATCATGTGAACTTCATCTTCTTCAACTTTTATTCTATTAGCAAAATGACACAAAAAAAGGATACCCAAAAAGGATACCATCTGATATTTAATAATAAGTAAGTAATTAAACCTACGATAATGTTTTATGCCTTATCCAATACATAGGTTAGTAGGTAGTACAATAAGGGGGCTCAGCTTTATAAATGATGTGGCTGTGGGTATTAGCTTGGTACAAGAGTGATAGATAAGAGAAGAAGTACACGACGAAGGAAGAAGAGTATGGTATTGCATACTAGACGTCGATACTTCATGGTATTTCTATTGGTCGTTATCTTTATTATTTATTTGATTAATGTTAAAATTATTTACACTGCCATCCACGCAGAAAATGTTGCAAAGCCTTTATTATTAGGTTTAAAACCAAAAGATTATGATGATGGTGAAGTAACAGTTGTCATTATGACATATCAGCGTATAGATGATTTATTGAACAATCCACTGATGAAAAACATCATTCCCTTAGACATTGTTAAAGAGCTTATTATTATTTGGAATTATATTGAAAATTTGAGTCAAATATCACAAATTGAGGAAGCATTCAATGATTGGGGATTATCACACAAACTACGAATTGTTATACCAAAGGAAAACTCATTAAATAATAGGTTCATGCCTATACCAAACATCACAACATCGGCATTATATTCAACTGATGATGAATGGACCACATCCGTAGATAACTTTTTGTCAGCTTACCAATGGTGGAAGTTAAATCCAAAACGATTGGTTGGGTTTGTTCCCCGTAGGTTAGAAAAGAACAAAGGATACATTTCATTTCCTGACTACGATTATCTTCCGGTAGTAAACAAACAACCATATAACATATTATTACCAGGGGGTGGAATGTTCTTCAGTGTAGATTATATGTATAAGTACGCTGAACAGACTACAAACAAAGTGAAGGCACGTGAGCATGTGGACACTGTGTTTAACTGTGAAGATATATTGTTTAACTTTATGATACCAAAGGAATTCCATCCACCACTGCTTGTAGCCATTAATAATACGGAGACTCAGTATTATACGCATAGAAAAAATGGGTTGTCTAGTAAACCGGTGAGTTGTAGAGAATCTTAATCTTATTATTTTGGTATTTGTATATTCTCATAGCTCTATTTGTATCAGGGCCATTTTCAAAAGCGAACTGGCTGTGTCTCCAAGTTTGAACGATTGCTTGGTTGGCCTTTTGTGAATACACAAACGATTATCAAATTGTATCCTGAGACTAATAACTTGAGAGCAACACAGTGAGGCTCTATCACAGGTTACACAGTATTTCAGATGAGTTTACCTTGCTATATTCTATTGTTAAAGTAACTCAGATAATATCAACACTATCTCATACAACTAACGGTACCAGAGTCATGGTCATGACGAATACACAGGTCATCAGTAGCTAAGAAGGACCCCAGGTGAGCACCCTCTATCTGACTCTGATCCCCAGTTATATATCGTAGGATGAGCTCATAAGGCGAGGTTCTTAGTGTACTTGAGCAATCTCTAGGAACTTTTTGGTACATTGTAGCTCTTTTTGGCACCACACCTGAATATTAGAGTGGGGAGGTTAACTTGTTCGCTTGGGCTTGAGACAAAATGATTTGAATGGGAATTTAAACTGAACCCTTACCTGATGTGCAATCCATTCGCCCTTTTTCCATTGATGACCATCTCTGTTGGCAATAAACTAAACAAAACAGACAAATATGAGACAATAAGTAAATTAGACTTTATTTGTAAACAAGAAACTTACCGAGTTTATCTTTTCTTGAGGGACTTCATCATTGATTGATTGATTCAATTCTGGATCCTCTTCCTGGAGTTTTTCAAGTGCTGCTTGGTCCTTTAATTCCTTTTTATTAGGGTGCATTTCTATATAGTTTCTCTTTTCCCACATTTGGGATATAAATTGTCGAGATGCATTGGTATTTGGAACAAACAACACACCAAGATTTATACCATTTTTATCCTTTGATACAGTCAGGACGTTTGATTTGTCAAGGTAACCATTAAGATGTTGCCTCCAGTCAATATCTAAGTTTGTAAACACAGCATCACAGTCTAGCCACATTAGCCAGTCAGAGGCTGAGTTGTACAGTGTCCTATTTAAAAGGTATAACTTCTCCCATTTTGCAGATCTTGAATCATGACCCTCTCTGGCTAGTACGCATTCTACCCCCCACTTATTGCAAAAAAAATCTTTATTAGAAAGAGAAGCATTGATGTAGTTATCCTTGAATCGCTTTCCAGGAATGCAAGCAGAAATGACGGTGAGTGAAGAGTGCTCCAAACCTGGGTTTAAAAATACACTTCCATTTATGGTAGCAGCTGTATCCAACCACTCATTAACAGTGTATTTCCCATACTGTGGCCGTGGGCATGCATCAGTTAATGACATGACCAATTCAGCAAACAAACTATCCGGCCAACAAAACCATGGTCTCGAGAATCTTTTTGGATTGTTCGGATTGAAGCTCTCATGCATCCATCCTGTACCGGCTGATGATGACATTAACTTTTCAACTAGTATTACCTTTTCAGTAACATTGTTGGATATCAGTCCCTCCATTATCATTGCCATAGGCCAGATACCGCTCGGAATGAAATGTGTATGTGGTGAGCCGATACCTGAGTACTCTACACCGCCACTCTTGCCACGATGGAAAAATGGATTATCTTTTGAGAAGAGGAACCGTTTTGTATTGGCAAATACTTGTTCATCATATTCATACCCCAGATATGGCACTGATAACAACGAGGGTATATTGGCATCGTCCATTAACAAAGAGTTGCCCAATCCATCTACTTCGTAGGCATATATCCTTCCGTATGTCTTGTGTTGCACTATACCATATCGTTGTATACCCTCATCAATTTCTATTCGTAGTTTTTGTGCCTTCTTAACTAGTATAGCATCTTTCCAAATCAATGTAGCTATTTCTTCCATATATCCCAATACTACCACTGCAAACATGTTGGCAGGTATGAGGTATCCATAGACACATGCATCATCACTCGGACGGAAGCCACTCCAGGTAAGTCCAGCCGAAGAGTTTGTTTTAGTACCCTTTCCATTTCGCTTTAATTCTTTGGGATTATATCGATATGGTTTACCACAATGTACACAATCAAATAATGTCCCATTTGGGTAGGCATTCTCTTCATGCTTTTGTTCAGCTATCCATACATCTACCATTATACTTACTGCATCATGTACCTCTTGCATTTTAAGTATTGAATGATTTGGAAAGTTTTTATAAAAGAAGTATATCATTCTCATATAATAAGCTGCTGAATCTAATTCGTAGTTCCATGTAGCTATATAGCCATGTCGTCCGAGTATGTCGCGGTCTCGTTTGCTAACTTTCTTGATATGCAATGAGAATGCATTTGCATATGGATCAAATCTTATGTATCTCGCAGTTTTTAAGATGAGACCACTAACTACTTGCTCTAACTTTGCATCCAATTGTACCAGAGACTTTCCATTATAAGTATTCGGTAATAATAAAGGATGTATTTGAGCTGCTGAATCTCTCAACCATAAATTTTTTATATCTCCAGTTATCACAAAGGTCTCATTGTTTGGTAGTACAGAAACGGTTGTACCTACTGTATGCCAGAGTGCCTTGTGACATTGAAGTATTGCTTGGTCAGTGAGTTGTCGGGGCTGTGTGCGATGTATGATTGGATATTTTGGTAGCCTAGCAGTATGCGCTTGCTTTTGTTGCCCTTCATCTTTATTCACGTAGTATGATGGTACATCAATACTGTTTAACTCATCCTCATCTTCTAATCTTCCAAAGATTAGAATAATGACAATTAACCATACTATTATGATAATTATAAAAACTATTGATATCCAACCTAAACTCTTCCTTCTCTTCTTCTTAGTACGACGGTAGCGATTGGTTTTATTACTACTGCTACTGCCGATGTTTAACGCCGATTCAAGGGATGATCCAAATGAGAGGAGGCTGTATAAATAACGGTCGGTAGAGGCCATGCCTACTCAATGTTTGCTGTTTAACAAGAAATTTATGTATAATATTATTACACGGCAGCTGCAGGCTTCCTATCTCTAATATCTCTAGAGTAATGAACACCAGCTATTCAATCTCGTTATCTAATCAAATACAATACACCCTAATAACTACAAATATACTAATAAACCAAAGACTCCCAATTGCAATAAATGCAACAAGCCGCCGATTAGCCGATAGCAGATTATTTAACCATCCCATAAATAAAACAACTAACGGAGATTTAAGATATAGACAAGAACATTATTTACAATAATATACCTCCTACCACCAATCTTCAACGGCGACATATAAATATAAGGATACTTACTTCTTCGATTTGGTATCGTTGTTTGTATTTAAAGATTATGTTGGAGGGAAGGCACAGTGTCTATATAGCAACTACTATACTATTATTTTATTATTGTGGAAACCTTTGGAGGATAAAACAATGTATTACGGTAGGAGATGAATTAGTGGCTTTACAAAATTATTCAAGGTCGGGTAAGAAGCATTGAATTGAATTGAAATTTGCATTTCGTTAGTATAATTTGCTGGCTTACTGATTAGATTATCATCAGATGGGCCCCCCATCACAAGTAATAATTTGGAATCTGAATGTTGTGTGATGTGCACAACCCCAAAGAATACATGCTGCCTGCAATGCAAAGACTTTCTTCTCCCCGCGAACATGATCTTCTGATGGCCGCAATGGAGGGTCTAACGCATCATATAATGGATAAACACCCGATGGAATATAACTTTTTAAAAACAAGGGCGTGGGAAGGGAATTCACATATCGGTAATCGGCCAATACAAGCAACATACTATTATGACTGGAGTCGCTCATTGAGTTTTGATGGTTCAAAAGCTAGGCACGTGTGTGAGATTGGAATGAATGGTGGTCATTCGGCCCTAATTTTTTTGGCAGCATTGACTCAAAATGACCACACTAAACACGATGCAAATGTGACTATGTTTGACTTTTTCAAGTATACATATTCTCCAGCCGCCCTGAAATATGTTGAGACTTTATATCCAGGGAGGTTTTCTATTTATAAAGGAGACTCTCATTCTACTCTGCCAAAATGGATAGCAGAAAAAGAGACAGAGAACATGTGTGACATCTTCTCAGTAGATGGGGATCACTCTTTTCAAGGAGCAAAGACTGATATCCAAAATGCCGTTATAGCAACAAGGAAAGGTGGGAAGATTATTCTTGATGATATGAGTCCAGTTGGGCAAACAAGACGGGCATTTGAAGAGGCCTTGAAAGCGAATATAATCGAGGCGCCAAGATGTGTAGAAAACGTTGAGACGGTAACTGGTCACATCAATCGTATAGATGAAACGAATGTCCAGAAAGTTGTACTTAATTGGATCCAACCTTGATAGCTAGCGCTCTTTAATGAAAAACAGACTACTACTAACTAAGACAAATACAAAATGTGGGTATCCACCTAATCGAACTCTTTTTAGCAATTAAAGTCGGTCATTTTTTTATTCATACGTCATATGGCGGTGTTTATGAAAGCCAAGAAGCAGCTCTATCCGATGGTACATTGATTTGTAAGATTGTCGGTGGATTGAGCTCTATTGAGCTCTCTTGCACTACTAACCATTTAGTGTTTCATGAGTGGTATCCTATTTTTTTTTAGCCTTGCCTCATAGACTTTCAGTCAAAAAATTGTCAGGATACCGAAGTAAAACCCTGAAACCATAAAAAATGACTTTGGGTACTAAAGGTAATTCAGACCAAAAATTGACAAAGAATACCTTAAAAAGTAAAAACTGTTTGATATTGCAATTCAATATAAACATTATCTATAACTAAATAAATAGTTCAGTATAGCTTTTAAATATATATGTAGAGTAAACCTACGGTCGGTGATCATTGCAATAAAGTAGTAGTAGTTTCACATATTGGTGGTCCTTTATCTGTATGGCTATTTCGTAATACTTGTTCCTACGTACATTTTTATTGCAAATGGATATCACCAATCGATTCAGCAGCTAATTTTGGTTTAGATAGGCCTTGTCCAACTTTGTTCTCGCAATTTTAGGCCAGCAAATATTGGTGGCCATGTATTGCAATTTTTGGTATCCTGCCTGACAATTTTTACTAAGAGGTATCCCCCCCAAAGTCTAAGCGAGCGCTCATGATCTGTTAGAGGCTAAATTGATAGAGAACTAGTAATAATATATATAAAATACGGAGACCAACAAGCTCATTAAATTGTATCAATGCCTCTAGCTGTGCGCTAGCCAATATAGTTATAGTTTAATAAGCCCACCCACCCACCCCCAACAATAGATAGGGAAAGTAATATTATACCTCCATATATAAAACAACCCTCCTACTATTGGTGGCGCCAACGATTATGATGGGAAGAAGTGTCTTCTACTTGGCAACTACTATACTATTATTGTATTGTTGTGGAAACCTTTGGTATTCACAACAATTGGCTCCTCATTTTTCTGCATCAGGCAATATCAACAATGAAAGTCTACATAAGAATCTCTCTGATGATGAGATCTTCAATAGTGAAATGGGACATTCTCGAGGTGTTCACAATAACGACGTCAACATTACTACAATCCAAATTGGCGGAGATGTCAAGGTAGATCAGAAGTGTCGTGAATACTCTGCAGAGACACTGCGAGCCCATGGTGTGCACTGGAAAGTAGACGCTATTAACGCATCGGTGACTATGTTTCCTCTGTCTCGGACGGATGAGAAAAGGGGAAAGGGAACATTAGGGGTGCACATTGTTATAGGGAGGGAAACAAATAATTTATCATCGTCATTCAATTCGTCTCAACAGCAGTATACTCATATGGTTGGTCGTGAGGCGCTCCGACATGAACAATCAACATTATTATCTAATAAGAATTCAAAATTCATACCAAATATTCTAGCAAGGGCAGATGATGCGAAGGGTCCTAATTATGATCAATTCTTGGGCTGTCCAGACAACAAACAACCAAATGGCACGGCTATTGTAGTTGTGCAGAACTTTTATTGTGCAAACATATGGCATGCACTGGCAAATCTTCATGGGATATGGCTACTGATGGAAATAGCAGGAGTAGAGCCATCCCACGTTACGGCAATTTTACCCAGCAAGTATGGATCGACATTCAAATCTCCGCCTATCTATATTGCAGATGTACTTTGGCCTCTATTTGTTAGGGATAACAACCACAGCCACAACAAGGGGGGCACAGTAGATACTGTACAGTGCAAACAAATTGCTTTGAACAAATATTATTCATGGAAACACAAGAGTACAGACCAGGACCATATTGGGAGTACAGACGCTTGCTCAGAGAGGGAGTAATATGCTCAAAAGATTCTCCTTATATGAAGATGCAATCTCGTTTTCGGTTGAATGTCAGGCAAACAGCATTGAAATATCTGGGTATCGATACTGGCACTGCGTTGTCCTCTAATGACACAAAACCTATAATTTGTTACATGTCGCGAAGACGAAGGGAGTTCCGGGTGCGATACTTCTCAAAGGAACTTGCTCCCTCCGTAGAAGAGGCCATCGATGCATGGTCAATGAAAAACAAGCATGAAATATCCTTCCAAAACCTAGAATTTGACGAAAGTGTTCTCATGGCTGATCAAATAGAAAAGGTTTGTAAATGCAAGATTCTCTTTGGACCACATGGAGCTGGCTTGGCGCATCAAGTGTTTATGCCTAGGGGAGGCCATATAATTGAAATTGGGACACCTGATGATGCCCACAAGCTTGAACCATGTTCGGGTGGATATTTTGGGTCAATGGCACATTGGTATGGTCATTCCTACACATGCTTCACTGAGTTGGAGGGCCATGGTGTTGTTGTGGACAAGAAAGGTGTCTTTAATTCGATTAATGTCACGCTGCTATTGAATGTGTTAGATGATACAGTAGAATCTGCAACAAAGTCCAAGTAATGAGCAATTTATCAGAGGTTAATTAAACATAAAATGAAGAAATATACCGTTTAGTTGAGTGTTAAGCCATCAAGTGGCACCTCAGAGATGTAGGCTTGCTACTGTAGTGATTGTTTGGCATTTTATGGGTATATAGCAAGGTAATGAACACTCCCATCATGCATGACTGTAGTACCCTCCACCATACTTTTACAGCGCCACATGTTTGCAGGTTGCACTTCAATCCCTTACTATTTTATTATTGTTGCAATAAGCAAGCTACATCATTTAACACAGTTCCCCGTGGTATATTGATCTCTCATGTAACAGACCTGTTTCTCATTGTTTAGGTCAAAACAGGACAGTAACTGTCGAACTAAAACTATTCCTGTGATCCATGCACTAAACTACTTGGATACCAATACCCAAAGGGGCCGGTCATATCTGAAGTTGAAGATGTATCCCAGTTTGATACATCGCCAACTTCCATTATCATCGGGTGGACTGGGAATCATCAAGCCAGGAAATAGAGCAGCAGCAGACTTTGTCATTACAATGGCGCAGGCAATGAGATTAGCAGGTCAAGGCATATCACTCAACAAAGACCTTGAGCGACACTACCTCCATCCATCAATCACAGATTTATTTCTCCCTGCAAGAAACCCCAACTCACTGTACATACAGCGATTTGACATCCTTCTACCATACATTGCTGCAGTGGCGTGTAGCTCCAAGTGCCCCACAGCTGATCGAGCGACGCACTTCCTCATGAAAGTATCGCCACATAGTGCAAGATCATACCTCAAGAAATACTGTGCTATTGGGCAAGAAGAGGACTTGTATGCGCATGTTCGGGAGCACTGCCCTCAACATCTCCATCACCTACCAAGTATTCTGAACAAGCACATGTCATTACCACTTATTGGCGTGCCGGCCCATCGATTATCCAATTCTATGTTTGCCAACCCGATGAGACGGAAGCTACGTCTACCAATATTTGACCCAACGAACCTGCCCCGATGTTGGTGTGGGAAGACACATGATGCCTACGGGGATCATGCCTTCAGTTGCAGAGATAACAACAAGTTAATGGCACACACATCACATTGTGGAAGGGGTGGCTGCAGGATTACAACCAGCGCTAGCAACAGCGAGGTACGTCCTATCATCAACCAAATTGGAATTAGAAAAGCCTCATCTATTGGAGTTGGATAGTGAAGCAAGGCCGTTAGATTTGTCTTTCCAACCAGAGCCCGACATCGACGGCAAGGCTCCCCCCACACCATATACCATCATTGGAGGTGATATAACTATCACGCCGCCGGTGGAAGTGGAGGCATCAACGTTGACTAATTCGGACATTGTAGGATTGAAAGAAACATTAACAGCCGCTGCTGAACACAATCTACAATTGAAGGAGAAGAAAAAGTTGATGCGCCCAAAGGTGACAGATGCGTTAGGTCATGAGACCCATGGCGATATCCTTTTGGGGGATTTAGTAAAGAAGATGATTATGCTCATCCCCATGGCTATAGATATGTTTGGTCCCGCCATGTTAGAGAATTTCTTATTTGGATATACCCCACGGATTCATCCACAACCGATATTATGCGGCGGAGATGTATGCTAGATCATTAGATGTGCAATGCCCACATGGTATTTTGACTACTGCAAACGTTAGGTGGCAAAGGGAGAAAGTACGGACCGTTCTTTGGGCACTCAGCCATATACAACACCAACCCCCTTGATACGATATCGCACGAAAGCGGATACCAGATATGCATCCAGTTCAAGAGACGGTGCACACTCATGCGTTTGTTGAATGCACAACAACAATAACAAACAAACAAACTAATCCTAAAGATTAATTGTAATAGACTCAACTCTATTATCGTGTGTATAACAGCATACAATCGTAATTGGACGGTCTGTGACCTTATTCCTGCTTTGGCAGGGTGCAGTTTACCTGTTGTTGAATGTCCACTACCCCTGTGTTGTGCAACCTTAAGTATTCTTTCTCCCAGTATAAGTAGTGTTTGGCACAAAGTTTGCTCCTAAGTATATAATGATTGCATCCATCGTATGTGCATTTCCTAGGATATCTTCTCCCTCCATGACGAAGACAATATTCACCATTTTTGCCAACTCCATTGCCTCTGCTCAATGCTTTACAACCCTCAACTACACACTTCATCTTTGGAATATATTTTCGTTTTCGTTTCACTGGCTTCATTTTGATCTTAGCGGTAGTATTATTGGTAGTGGTGCACATCTCTTTGATGTTTTTGCATTTTGCAATGTCTATTAAACCACATATGGCATCTATTTCGTCAGCTTTTAATTTTAACAAATTACTCATATGTTTATCTTATTAGAATTACTAGATGCCCTATTGTATCTTATTTTGTTTGCAAAATAATCTGGGTTGAATTCTTTCTTCCATCTCATATCTAAGATACAGGTAATAATCTAATACTCTTGAATTCTTTCCTAACCTATATTTGAAGGCAGTTGGTGGAATAAAGTAACAGACCTGTTAGACCATACCAGCTCTTGGCAAGCTAAGGGGTGCCAGCTTAAAGAACAATTTAAAGGATCAGGAAGAGGAGCTCAAGACAAGGAATAATGCATTGGCCAAAATAGTTCGTAATAACATTGAACTAATCAGTAAAAATCAAGATTTGACCAGGGAACTTGAGGAGAAAACACCAGGGCATTGCTTAATCTGCCATGAGACCACCGCAACCTGTGTTTCGATGTGTGGGCATTTCATCTGCTGTGAAGGGTGCTTAAAGCAACATGTGTGGGAAAATAAATTACCGAATTGCCCCAAGTGCAGACAGACAGATATTGGCATTAATAGGAATACCGTTTCAATGCCTGTACAAGGAACAAACAATTTATAAAGCAAAGTACAAGCTTTAGCTGTATAAAGTCTACATATTTGTAAATTTTTGATGTGTATACAACCGTATACAGTCCTTGTTTGCAAATTTGTGATGCTTAAATTTGGTAGCTTAAATTTGGAACTGTCCTCATTATGGTAGGTGTAGATCTTAAATATTGGTTAAAAAATTTCTTTTGGTATCTATTTGGCTATAAACGGCTTTTTATTCTTAATCGGTGACACACACACGGATGGAACACAATTTCATCGGTTTGGAGTTACCTAGGCTAGGTAAACTGAAGACTGATAAATCCAATGATATTCAATAAAGTCCATTAGGATTGTTAGACGACATAGAGCAACTTAATCATCCATCATCTCAATAACAACTTACGTTGTGGTACGATACATTTTTCGTGTTGAGGCGTTAATAACTGAGAGATTGAAGATTGAAGAGGATACCTTATCGAAGCTGCTTCAATCTAGAAAGGTTGCTACATAGTAAAATATTAGCTGATTACCTTGAACAGATTCTGGTGTTAAAATAACACCAGAATCTGTTCCACAAGTAGATAATTAGAGAAATAAGCCGTATGTGAAAAGTACTATTTTTTAAAGGTATCTAATTTTGTCGCTTGCAATAAAAACATAAAAAATTCACTTAGCCCTAGTTTTGTGATTTTTCCGTTCGTACTCCCTTTTTCCGTACTGACTTGTACGAAGTGAGAGGCCAATTGGCATGGATAGGTACAATACAATATATAGAAGCAACGCATCAAATAATATCCTATGTGTAATTGCATAGCGAACCATACAAATAAAAGAAAGAGAAAACGGCGTAGTACTTACACTATACCATCAACTATTATGTACCACCGCCATAGACGAATAACCATGCCAATTATTATATTGATAATGTCAGTATTCTGCGGTGTTTCTTCCTCACCGTTGGCAACTCATCCATATTATAATCCAAGAAGACGGCGAAGGAATAATACAGGCTTTTATTATGGATTACTTGATGATCATATATTATACGGCGGTATCAACAGCCATTATAACAATTGTCAAACATCATCAACAGTAACAACTGCTTTGCAAAGCTTATATGATAAAATTATGTCAAATCATATACTCCCCATTATACCAAGATTGGACATATCCACTATATCTACAGTTGGTACAATTTGTAGTTCAAGCCATATTATTAGAGGAGGGTCAATTGTTCATAGTGTATCTGCTAAGCAAAGACCAAAGTCTGCTACTACTTCAGCCAAACAGAAAGGAAGGAAAAGAAAGAATAATACTGGTTTTTATTATGGTATACGGGAGGATGTATTGTCATATGTAGAAAAAGATATGGGTATACAAGAGCTGCCTGTCTCGTCAAAGCAAGGCAAGCAGAGAAGTCCTCAACAAGGAGGCAAGAAGAAGAAGAAGAAGTCTTCGACTCTGTCACAATCACCTAAGACTAATAGCAATAAAAACAAAGT
>Ga0214480_100602_pt1 | contig 17879 bp, 10 predicted proteins | sample M1_20Mar14CPVII9_3_FD_165042 | JGI IMG/M metagenome (GOLD analysis project Ga0214480, IMG submission 165042) | Marine eukaryotic communities from Monterey Bay, California, United States - M1_20Mar14CPVII9sort6BwellE17 | ecosystem: Environmental > Aquatic > Marine > Unclassified | place: USA... | reverse complement strand
GTATACAATGAAGTGAAGAAAGGAGGTGAAAGTGGAGGTCGATCATCACTTGTCGAGACTGGACCACCACCGAGGTCACCAGTTCCTTCCAATAATGCACCTTCCCCAACGGAGGATGCCGTAGAATCATCTCCCAAACACAAGAAACAAAAGAGTGATGGCGGTGACTTCCCAGAATCTGCAGTACACTTTGCAGATCCTATCCAAACAAAGTCTTCTCCTGCTCATCCACTTCAAGCCCAGCCAAACCATCCATTGGCTGCTCCTCAAATGATGATGTCACCCCCTCCTCCACAAGGAGCTGGTGGTGGATACTACCCCGCCTATCCACCTGTCTCACCTGGAATGGAATACAGTACAACCACACCTGCATTCTACCATGGATATGATCAACAAGGACATTATCACAACGCTCTACTTGAAAATTCCATCTCATTCTCGGGATATGATGACTATTGGCAAAGTGATGATGAGGGTGCCGAACCTATCATGACACAGATGGATCATCAACTTGATATTGATATTCGTGATGATCAATTGGTTCAACAGGTCAAGGCATGCTTCCGTAGAAAGGGATTCGTTCACTGTGTCGTTGCATTTACCACCTCTGGTATTATTGTAAACACCCTGAGTACTTTTATGGATTATCTGGTAACATTGAATGGTGCACCTCATTTCTATGTTGGTGTTGTTGGGGGTGCATTCCAAGCACTCATCATGTGTGCTAGCTTAATCTTTGGTGGATGGACGGATCATTCACGAAAGTATTACTTTGTAATCTTGGCAATGTTGGTAATGGGCGCATTTGCATTATCTATTTGCAATGTAGATTTAGACTCGAATCTTGGAGGAGATTTGAGATGGAATTTACTTGTGGTTGCCGTATTGGCTGGTCCCTTGCAGCCCATTTCGACCGAGTTGGGAGTTGAAGTAGTATATCCGCTCAGCGAGAATACAGTGCTTGTCATTCAACAACTCTTCTCCAATCTTTTAAGTGCAGCCTTCATCCCAGTCTTCAAGGCAATGCGCACTGTCGGTACCGTGCATAAGATTCCTGGCATGGATAAGGTTCCGGAGTATACCTTTTCATTCTACATGCTCATTATCATTCATGCATGCTCTACTATCTTCTTTGCAACGTTTAATGGGACGTACTTGCGATATGAAGCAGAGGAGGAGAAGAAGGCAAAGAAAGAGGAGGAAAGAGCTAGGCTTCTCGCCGATTTACACAAGCAACACGGCTATGGAGCCATGAATTGATTGATGAATCTGAATAAACTCGAGAATATGTGTAGAGGATTGTGAATGGACAGATATGTGTGTAGAGGGCTTACTAAAGCTCAAGATAGAGGGAATAGATGCTAGTGCAGTAATCTAAATGTGTATATATGTTGTTTAGGCCAGTACAGCCTCATTCGACACCTTAGAGTCCTGAACCTCATTCTGTTCTCTATCTTGCTGCTCAACTTTGCCCTCATCCGACACTGCCCGCTTCTCTTCAGGTTGAGGTTCAACATCTTCCGACACCTCTTCTTCATTCTTACACTCAAGCTCTAATGCCAAAAACTCCTCATTCAATTCATCTTCGTCAATTGCATTCTCTGGAATGACGGCTTCACTTCCAAGATCAACCATCTCGTCCATCTCTTCTCTAATACCCTCAAACAACTCCTCAACACTCTCATTATCGAGACCACTCGTCTCACGAACATCTTGTAAAGCAGTCTTGAGAAGCTCATAACTTTGTACAACCTGTACATCAGTCTTTGCTCGTTCTAGTCGTAACTCACTTGCGTCTAGATTTGTTAGTATTTCAGAGCACCTTTCCAATTCTTCCAGTGCTGTCTTTCGACGACGCATGTGTACCATTGCCAACTTTGTCATGTTGTTTCGTTGTGCCCTCACTGCATTCTGTTTGGCTACATTGGCAGTTTGTTCAAGACGAGTAATTCTACTTTGTATTGTCATCTTTGTAACATGAATTTGGAATAAGGCATGATCAGCTTCACTCATCTCGAAGTCTGATGGAAGGCCTCTTGGGAATATCGAAATTATGTCTTTTTCAATTACTGCATAGTTGGATTGGATCAATATCAGTTCAATAAGATGTACCTCTTTTTCGGATACATTTGATAGAATCGTTCCTATTCGTTTGAGCTTTTCTCCAACCACACAAGCTGATGAGGCAATACTTTGATCCTTTATATAATGACTTCCAGCTTGTCGACATAATGAACCGAATGAACATGTACCAAACCCATCCCTGTACAGCATTACTCGTTCCACATCCCCATGGTTCCCACCCAAAGTAAAGAATTCATCACCGTTACTATCACTTAATGATGAGTGTTGTTGAGAAAAGGTCAAGAGATTCTCACAAGTACTTGCTATAACAGCAACACTAATCACTTGACTCGTGTTGGAAAGGGTATCATCTCTCATTGTAGTTGGTTTACCCTCTAATCTCTTCCTAGTCAATACATTATCATCTTCTTCTTCACTTTGTAATGTTGATGGTGGGATTATATCATTAGCCAACACATTCTTCAGAGAGTCGGTAACATCATCTAAATCATCTCCATCTTCATTCTGATCAAAATTAGTTGTTGGTATACCAGAATCATCACCCAATATATAGTTTATACCACTTGATACTTTTTGAGCAATTGCTTTTGGGTAATGTAACCACCCTCGACTGCCGGATGAAGAGGTATTGGTATTGGTTTGTATCTGATTAGAGGTTGCCATATTTTTCGATTTTATTAAAAGTGCATTTGATACTATCTTGGCCATTGTTTCTAGTTGGCTGTCAGATGCTGATATCAAACCTGATGTTCCTATGCAATATATAATTCTACATCCACCAATACTATTACCACTACTGTTAATGATAGTACCATCTGATGTAATGGAGACACAAATTTCATTACTGTCAGTGATATACTTTTTCACTGTGTCTAAGTTGTTATACACTGTGATATTACTATTCTCATCATCTATCAAAGTAGATATTGATTCAGTATATATAACATCCACAGATGATTGAAATGTACCATGCTTCAAACAGGTTAGTGTATGTGCCTCTATCCAAAAAGTAAGGTGCATGTGATGTGAATTATTTTTTGAGGCTGAGGTATCATTGCAATCATCTTTGAGGTAAAAAGATGGCACAGCTACTTCTCCATCTTCATCAATATTATCACCTCTAATTTCCTCGATAATTAGAGGATATAGAGGCGCTTTAGATGTTGGATCAAGCAAGCTCATCGTACATAATATTAATTTGTTGCATTATATTTATTCATGCTATTTTCCGTATTAAAATCTCAAAAGATACAGTATTTTATTTGTACGATACATTTGTAACTTCGTTTAGTCTCATAGTACAACAAATAAGCCCTCGAAAGACGGCGGCGTTATATCCATATCATTACCATAGCTCCTTAATATATCGACTGATATCCTCCTCCCTGTAGTCTCTGATAGTTTTTATATCAAGATTATATAAGGAGTATAAATTATTCACACTTTGAAAGTAGATTCATCATATCTCAATACAAAATTACACAGTAATATATCATGGCCAACTCACCTGCCCTTTCATCAAGCGTTCCTCTCGGAAGTTGTATAGCAGGTATTCCAATTACATTACATTGGAGTTTCTTCTTGCTACTGGCGCTGGAATTAGTCAATGCACTCGTTAAATACGTATCAAAGTATCCAACCTACATATTATTCGTCGTGGTGTTGTATGGACCTATCCTCTTTTTAACAATATTGGCACACGAATTTGGACATGCACTTACGACGAAGAAGTTAGGTGGTAGTGTTGGTGGTATTGTATTATGGCCACTTGGAGGATTTGCAATCTGTGGTCCGACAGAGGGATTGAGTGGTGATTTGAAAGTTTCTCTCGCAGGACCTCTTACCCATATTCCAATGGCATTTATCTGGTGGTGTTTATATGTTGGTGTTTCAGAAGATGAAAGTGGATTGTGGCCTAGTATGACAATCTACCTCGATGTTCTTTCGAATAGTGCTGCTGGGTGAGTATTATGTTGTATTGCATTATATGTTTGAGTTACAATGCATATCCTGACTCTTTATTCCATCACATAGATTCTTTGAAATGTTGGCAGCACAGGCACTTTATTTGAATATCATGTTATTCTGTTTCAATCTGTTTATTCCAGCATATCCATTGGACGGCGGAAGAGTATATGCGGCTTGTCTCATTTTATATGCAAAGTTAAAACCTGAGATAGCTGCGAAAGTTACAGTACTTACGGCATTTTTGATTGCAGGTGGTATGGTCATCTACTCAATCATTGGCTTCTTCTCTCCAATTGCAACTAGTAGTTAGGGTTAGGGCTTATTGGCATCTTTGTATTTTATCAGTCATATGAACTCTGGATATTGATAAAGAATGACGGATTAGGTAAGGAGAAGTTAATTGTGTACAATGGTCACAACCCACCCTTTGTTCTGGGCATTTTCAGTGATGAATGTGTGAAGACGACATACTCAATTGACCGTGGAGAGTTGACTTGTGCACATCTGATTTGGTTTTGCAATTCCACTAACAAAGCTAACCACCCTACCTTTCTCTCTTCTTGGGTATGCTTGTGACCATTGTGTGGAATTAACTTCTGATATGCTTGTGACCATTGTGTGGAACTTAGGTACACATCCAATTTTTGGAAGGGATTGTTACAAACAAACAACTAGCACAACTGGAGGAGACGAAGTCCCAGCCACAACAGACGAGGCAGTAATGGCATAAAGAGAGATATGAAACAAAACAATAGAATGGAAGTGAATACAAACACAAACTTGAGCTAGTTATGAGCGTTGTTTGCCAGTGTAGATATTCGTGAACAATGAGTAACATAGTACCATGTATATATTGAGATATTACTTTACAACTACTCAACTTCTTTCTGGCCAAGCACTAGGAGGCAGTCCAAATTGCAACAGCAGATGTAGAGCAGATCCGTTCTTTGTAACATCATTGGCCATTCTAGGAGCTAAAGTATAATCTCTTGTCACTTCTTCTCCTTCTGCAATGTCTCTAGTTGCCACCAGCAACACCTCATCTCCAATAGATACCAACTTACAATTCCCATCCAATGAGTGAGATAAACGGTCATGTAAAGGCACGATGGCGCTAACACTGTCTCCACTTTCGAGTTGAAGAGTAGTTGCTCGCGATAGAACTCTATCAAGAGTATCGGCAACGTCCCAGCATCTCTTATCCCTCACTGTACCCTTAGCCTTTCGTTCTGTAGAGTTCAAAACTAACTCCTGAAGTGCATCTCTCATACTTCTGTATGTGAATCCTCTTGCTGTTAGAGCAGCTAAAGCATCTTCTCCTTCATCATCCTCATCTTCTTCTTCACTTTTGCAATTGGTTAACAATTCTAACCCCATCGACGCTTTGAAGATACCTGGATGGCTCGGCATACGGAACTTAGCAAAGCAAGGGCAGAGGTAGATGACAGAGTTTAGGAGTCGAAAGAAACAGTTCAAACACATATTATGCACACTTCAGAAAATCAAACACATGCAGAACTCACTTTTGCAAAAACGTTCTTATCGTTATCACTACCAGTAGCCAATAATGTTCCTACAATATCTTCCGAGATATCTTGTCCCAAATCATCGTTTGACCCCCAGCCTCCTCGATCCCATGAACTAATCCACTGTTGTTTCACTTTAATGGCACTCATATTACCGTCAACGGGAGGATGAAGAGTTGTAAGTGTTGCAGCTGTCAACTCTGTAGCCCATGATATATTCCTAGCATTTGATATAGCATCAATAGCTTCAATTGGCATACTATCCACTGACGTAGTGATGATCAAATCATTCGGTATATTCGCTAATACCTCTAAAGCATTAGCAGGAGAGGTGACTTTGACACCACCCTTTCCTCGCTGTTCAGGTGTAGGATCTGATATGGTAATCTTATCATTAATTGTGATTTGATCATATATTGTATTGGTAGTTGTTGTAGATGTATCAGATTTCTCTGACGAGTGTAAAATGAAAAATTGATTGTTGATACTTCGTGTATGTGGTACAACGAATCCATCGACGAAAGCCGCCACCAAGCATATCACAGCTGTGAGATTATAATTAGTAATAACCGCCATTCTTTTCATATGATCTTATATTAATATATTATCTTATTCACTTGAAGTGTTGTCGCCGTAATCCAATGAATCATCTACCAAAGAGTGAAAAAAGTTTATTCCACTATAAATTTAGCGATAGAACGACCTCAAAAGAGATGAGGTGGGGCGTCAGTCAGCATCTTGATAGTAGTGAAGATCATTGCAAACGATAGGCGCAAGAAGTAGTATCAAGGAACAGCGGTATCATGCTGTTGTTTACTTATAGATCACTACCGGTGGTGGCCTTCATAATCTTCAGTTTATACTTTCATTCCATATTCAAGAAGAGCACAACATATGCTCTATCAATAATTGATCAAACAAAGAAGCATCAATCATCCATCAACATCAACGACTCTCCTCTAATACATACACGTCGTGGTATCGTAGATCAAATAAAACGTGCATCTACTATTGCAACAGCTACTGCTATCTCATCATCAATACCAACAACATCACATGCAGCCATAACTGAAGGATTAGCTAGCAAATTATCTAAGCGAGATCCAGCGGCATTAAAAAATAGCGTCTTTAATATACCACCGGGACCGCAGGTTTATCCAGACTTTATGCGGGGTAAATTTGATGTTACAATTAAGTTTAGAGGATTCATCTTTCCATCAACAATGATACCTAAAGGTGAGTACTGTGTTGATTGATGTATGATGTATGCATGGCCAGGTTATGATATTTGATAGGTATGTATCTCAACTCATACTATACTATTTCTTTTCCATTTATTGCAAACATAGACAAGGTAGTTGCCAATGTTGATATACCAGGATTTCAGAAGTTGTCAATAGCACAGGTTGGGGATGTTGGAAGAGAAACAACAAACTATCAAATGAATATAGATCAAACAACTGGGCTAGAAGATCGAAAATTATCAATATCTACATCAATCAATGCTCATCTTGGATATGAGGCAGTAAGAGAGATTGAATATAACGTTAAAGACAATCCAAATCGATTAAGTATAGACTTCATACCACAACGGACACGAAATGCTAATCGAATTGAACTATTCTATAATGGAAGAGAGTCAGAATTAGTACCAGCATCACAAAGTGCTTCAGGCCAAACAGTCTTTGTCTGCTCAGAGTATATAAGACAAGTCACCTTTGGTCTGTCTCAGGAGTTTGGAGTTGCAAGACAAGTAGTAGGAAACTATGCTCACTTTTGGACATGGAAAGGAGGCAGTGACGATTCATCAACAGTGACTGGGAACTTATTAACAGCGGCTTTTCTCGATGCACAAGATCCAATGTTTTTCAATGAGCCGAGCAAGCCCGTTGTAGTATATAGCCATGATCTTATTGCTAAGCGGCTGTAACAGTGATGGATGGTTATTGCAGAAAAGAGATACAGAACTAAGGGGATACCGTATCTTTGAGATAGTGCCTAAACTTAAAGACATTCGGAAAGCTCCATTAAAAAACTGATTTAGCGGGTACATCAATAGTATACCGATAGCTATATTTCAATACCTACCAATACCAATCATTGCTTAATTGAAATTGGGCACTTGTTGATTGAATGGCCTTGATTGAAGGGGGGTTAATCATAGAGATAATTAGCATCTCGCGAATAAAAAGTTGTATGTGTAAAAGAAGGCTTATAAACTTCTAATAATCATAGTTCACAACTCACAACTGAAAGTCACTTTTGAGAACTCAATGGGATACTAAATCTAAATGCTTCCATCAAAAAGATAAAATAAAAACTGCATGGCGACCACCTTGTTGAATTTGCCTGCACCCCTACGGAGTTGAGGCGACACAAACCATTTAGCGAGGGGGAAGGGCCCCCCGAGCGCACAAAAATCGGGAAACCATGTAACTACACCAAACAGGGTATGAGGTAAAATGCGGACACCTATCTTGCAGTCACACAAGAATCAATCATTTGGTGGAAATTGACACCTGCGTGTGTTACATTAAAGCTTAATGATATGTTAGTGACACATAGTATATCGTTACATATTTCTGTTTGATCGCTTTCTAAACGGTATGAACAAACCTCATCCAAATTCCAGGATTTTTCACTATTTTATTGGGTTCTTAACGAAAGATTGACTAAGAGATACAGCTGTGTTACACTCAACTTAGGTTAGACCTTGGTAGGGTACTATCTTTGCAATCACAATCAACCCCATGTGTCGATGACACCCAACATCAATCATGGCACATCGCGGACATATGTTTGAGCTTGGACCGTACTGTCTGCAAGCAGAAGATACAATCTTCTACACAAATGGATATGAATCTATTCTGACAGAAAACTGGAGGTCTCGTGCTGTGTCAAATAAAGATTTGCTCGGAGGACGACAATTTTTAGGCATCAACAATGAGAACAAAAAGAAAAGGACTATATGGTCGTTACAACATCACAAACAGCATTATATATGCAGAGTAGAAGAAGAATATGCATGTGATTTGGTTTATCTACCACGGCTACCTCTTTATAAACTTGATGGGTATGAAAGATTTGAGGAGTTGGTGAGACACGATCAGCGTATCTTTATCAATAGTGATATATGTATGTCAATCAGGCGGCTAGAAATCCGTATCAATGCCAATACTGATGTACCCAAGGGGTGGTACTCAAGGCTTACAAAACTACAAAAACACTATGAAAAGCAATCAAACTATTACTTGGTTCCTCGATATGGTGTCAAACCATTTCGACATCCCCCAACACTCTTTTGGCCAAGAGGGCCTACAATACCCGATGACTTTGGCCCTACTATCAATGTTTTTATTGATCCCTGGACAGTACCAAGATCAAAATGGTATGCTTTCGGTCGGGGTAACACTGCTGATATCGAGGAGCAGTTACTGTGCTCTTTGATGAGTGCATGGACATTACCGTGTCAAGACCAGATATCAACTCTCGAAGGGTTCCAGATCTACAATAGGCTATCGTGGAGAGAGCGGCATGGTTGTACCCCACTAACACTCGAGGAGAAGAATACAATGGCCAAGATGCACCCATTATATTTACAACAAAAGAATGAAAGGTACTTACGGAAAAAGCTAGAAAAGTCTAAACAAAAGGATATAGATGATGAAGCTGATTGGCGGAGAAAGTTGTTGCCAAAACGTAGTGACTACTCATTGAAGGCTAGTGTATTAGCATTTGGCTTTGGTGTTCCCTCTAGAAGACCTTGGGTAATTGGAAGATACACACATCAGTGTATGTTTTGCCAAGAACTTTTCACTGACTATCCTCTTCTACACATGAGGATGTGTATAAAGCAACTAGATGCACCGCTATCTCTATTGAAAGCATACTTGTTGGAAAGACAAGATTATTATGAACGCTTCATTGACAAATATGATGATGTTGAGAACGTTATTCTCCCAAGGAACGAAAAGACCAAACGCCTCATCAAGCCGGTGTTCAGACAGTGTTCAAACCAAATTCAAGTACACGGGAAGTATGTTAAGTTTTGGGATATGCCAGAAGTAGGTCGGACTGATGCCGCCTATCTCTATTATTATCAGTGCCAGTTTTGCAAACAATTATGCCAGACATACCAATCATTGACAAAACATGTATTGGCATGTACATCACGAGATAATAATATCAATGACCTAAGTCATCAGAAATCTATACGAATACACCACCGCGCTAAGTCTTTCTATCCAATGACTGAATATGCTAAGAAAAGGATAGGACCGAACGGTCAGCCTTTTGGCCGAGTTCATGAGATATGTTATTGTACTAACGGATCTTGTTATGTTAGCATAGATCTTTGGGGCCCGAGATTGGATATGAAAAATGATAGACACCCAAATACATGTAGCAAATGGCTTTGCCGCCCATGTATGGGCACCGGCAGTAAGCCCTCAGAATCAGGATTGTAGTAAGATCTAATAGAGTAATTAGGCATAAATATTCTACATGATACAAGCTGCGTGCAATGCCGGCCGGCATTGCACGCTTATGATTTGTTTTGTCTTTTTTAGTTGCGGCTGTTCTACTGTTCAACTCCTAAAAAAGTAAAAGAAAGAACATCTTAGATTTGGTTTAACATTACTTAGCATACCCAAGGAGAATTTCTCCATCTACTACATTAGCAGTATAGCTCATGGCCCAACTTTTTCTATTGCTGACCCTCATAGGATAGTTGTTAGTCTGAGACCAGTGTAGTGGGTTTTGTAGCCCATGTACGCACTGCTCTCAATCATGAGCCCAGGGAACCCCCTAACACGAGGTATCCATAGTTCTGAGCTCCACAATCACTCAAACTTTCCTACTTATTAACAACAGAAACCACTGCTGACCGCATGCACACCTCTTACTATATCCTCCTATGTATTCAGAATAACCGCAATTTACCATACTTTATGTCTATATTTCTAATAGGTTAGAACCTACAACCAACTTTAAAAAACATACTGGCCGGGTGCTCCCCTTGTCAATAGTATAGCTCAGGGCTACACAACAATAAACGATTGAAGGAGTTGTACACACTTAAGGGTTGGTTATTCTGCGTCAGGATTATCTATCTTTTGCATGCATATATTATATATTATAATAATTATATCAGTGTTTAATAAAGGAGGACTATCCAAACATTGCAAAATTGCAATAGCCCAATATGTACTCCTGACACATCAAATATTATCGAGAGGAATGTATTACTCCAGATGACAAACAAACCTTTAGTTACCAACCCATCTAATATAATATCAACTGACGAAAACGACGAGGATATCAGCAGTGAAGGAAGATACCACTTGCCATTGCATATCACTCACAAGTCAAAGGTTGACAATATTATTATCATGCCAGATGATGAAAGACCACAAAGAAGACGGGGTGAAAATACGACAGATTCAACTCTGTTCTCATCAGCTGCTTCGGCCATTTGGCCATCATATAGATCAGCTAAGAACAGGAGAAACACCTCATCTCATCAAAAGAAGAAGAAAGATAAAAGACGACTTCATAATATAAATTTGAAGAAAGTAGCCCTTCCTAATATCCTCAAGTTCAGTTCCTCAAAAAGAGATGCAAAGTCCGAAATACAGCTCCGTAGGAAGGTTAAACGATTCGCGGAGAGGGGTGATTGGGATGCAGTACAAAAGTTAATTACAGGATATCATTTCTCGGATACACCCGTTAGTTATAAAGGGGGTAATAATAATACTCCGCCACCTCCAATACAAGAAGAGACCACACCACCACCAGCAGCGGTAGATGGCAGTGCTACGTCACGAAGACCATCATACGGTGGTTCACGTGAACAACGTCGATCATTTACGGGATCTTTTACTGGAGGAGAATCTGCAGCAGCCGCGGCTGTCATCCAAGCGTCTATGTTGGAAGAATCAAGTGATGATAAACCACAACAACATGAGGCATTAGATGCTCCATGTCCGTCTGTTATGGATAGACCTGATATTGGGGAGAATATATTGCATGATGTATGTCAATATCATCCCCCTTTAGTTGTTATAGATAGTTTACTTGCCAGTTTAAAACACCGGAAGGGATTGTGCACTGGTACAGATGGTGACGGCTGCACTCCATTGCATTTAGCTGTCTGTTCGGGGAGTAAGCCTGAGGTTATAGATGCACTAATCCGTGCTGATCCTACACCGGCGTCAATGGGCGATTTTGAAAATAGAAGCCCATTGCATTTAGCCATGAGATATCTCGTAAATATTGGTAAGGACGAGCCACAGCATTATTGTCAGCACAGTAGAAATCATCATGTATATATACAAGAAGAGACAAGGCCCCAAGACGCGGAGGAAGAGACATATCAAATCGTCCTCATCCTCAAGGATGCCATGATGACATATCCAGGTAAAATTGATTTCAAGGATGAGGATAAGTCGGGATATTCCCCGCTAGATTATGCGATTGAGGGGAAGATCACCAACAAGGCCCTCATCCAAAAGCTCGTCAGAAGAAGGGAAGTCAACAATACCCGACGTTCGGTATCCAAGCAGAATTCATCTCGTGTGAAAAGATCGTCTGGCTCGTGTGGGAGATCTGTATTGACCTACTCCAGTAATACCGAGGCACAAGATATTGATGTGCTGCATCAACTCGAACAAGATGAAATCGAGGCACGTCGACTTAGATTGAGGAAGATGAAGTCTAAATCCGAGAAGGTATCAGAAGATGAGGGTGAATTGTTCGATATATTTGGTATTGATCCTTCAGCACAACGCTCAAAAGGAGAAGCGGCAGATTCAAGTCCAAGTACACCTCAGGAATCAAGCGCTGTACCTCGGGAATAAGGAGGAGATACCACGTCAATACTGTCCCTCGATCAAGAGTTGTCTCCCCAAGAGTTGAATGATAGTGCCATATACAACAAGCACCTACAAGCGTACATGGAAGACTACATGGATGGATATGGATTTGAGGAAGATCTTCTGCAGAACCCGTCCGATTCATCCTTTGACATATTTCAAGATCCCGAACTTGTTGCTGATGCCCAGAAGACTATCGATGAATATCATGGGAGAAGAAATGTTAATGATTTCAATGAAGCTCAAGTTTTATTGAATGGAGAGATACGACTGCCAAATGAAATTGGATTTCTAGCTACCCTGGACGATGAGTGTGTTTCAGTTGTCTCAGAGGTCACTGTCCCAGATCCGATAGGGCGCCGCAGAAGTCGGGCAGATAGCTTTTCAAGTTTCGCTTCGAGCAAATATTCCTCGAGTAAATATTAATTAGGGAGAAGAAATAATTTGATTTGAATTTGATACTTGGTATGTGTTGACCATTCAACTTAAATTAACAACATCAAATTTCTTTAGGGATAATGCTTATCTTCATTAGTGCCGAATATTGAAATTTCCTCTATATATTATATGCAGGTATTTCTACTCACGGCTCTTGCAAGTTCAAGTATTATTAACACGTAAATTTAGACTTATAAATAAGTACAAACTAATACAAATACTTAATTCTTCTCTTACACTCGACGCGGTCTGTCACTTTGTATCTCTTCATCTTCTTCCTCACCGCCCCCCCCCAACTCTTCGTCATCTTCCCCCAAACTTCCAACTTCTGCTATTGGCGGTCTTTGGTCTGGTGGTAACATTTCCATTTCGTCTTGATGACGCTCAGCTTCTAGTATAAGGCGGGCCTCCTCCTCTATCCGTGCCTCCTCTAAATAATAAGATTCTCTCTTCCCCTGGCTATCCACCTCACCGACTTCTGATAACCTCTTTTCTTCCTCCTCCTTAGCAAGCCTCTTTGCTTCCGCTTTAGCCGCTAGTGCCTCTGGGGTATATTCCGATAGTGACGTTACCCCATTCACGGTATTTATATCATCTGATTCAAAGTACTGGGGAGGATTTTTACTATTCCCCACGGAGTAATACATTGCAGACTGTCGTCTACGTTCCTCCTCTTCTCTTTGTGCCATTCTCTTCTGTTCTTGCGTCATCTCTATTCCATGTATTGGATGTGATTCATTATGCAATGTTAACCATAGTAGGCGTTTAAATGTTGCATCCGGATTACGAGATTTAGATCTCAAATATCTTGGACGGAGGTAAACAATACAATTGAAAAATCCCTGAAGTGGAAAGAATATTGCCATTAATACCAGGAGGACGAAGCTATTAGTTCCCGTTACAATATTATATATTCGTGTAATCTGTGTGTGGTTTAGGAGAAGGCAAAATTTAGATGAGTGCACATCATATACTCACAATAACATCATTTAAAAATCATAAAAAAACTACTACTCATCCACAACACACATAGACAACATCAATAAAACCAAACAAAACTTACTGTAGTAAATATCCATGTCAAGTATAAACCACCAACATATAACGCAGCCTGAATAGCAACCTTCTTACTCTTTGAACTTCCTTGACTTCGTGCCCTTTCCTGTCTCTTCACCTTTCTATATATTGAATACATACCACCCGTCACGAATAGAATGGCACTCCATATAATCGCATAATGTACCCATCTAAATATATTCGAATGCTCGCCTCGAGTACATGTCCCATCATCTGCTGAACAACTCTTTGGATATTGTGCAATCCAACATAACCATCCGGAATTATTATATAATGTAAATGGTATACCCAATATTGATATTAATAATGCAATACATATGGGTAATAGATGCATATATGGCTCTGCCTTCTTTTTTATATTCTGTTCTGGCCATTGCATTCTAATAACTAATACATAATATAAACAAAGTGAAGCGTTGTATAATGGTGTTGCCATGTTACCTAACTCATTGAAAAATCCCTGTGCTGTACATGTTTGTGTTGTGCCACTGGCATACATTACACCGGGAGTGCCTGTAGGACTTGGCCATGTTGATAATATATTCACTACTGATGCAATCATATCTGAACATGATAGGCCAAGCATTAATCTATGATAGACACGATGTTTTGTTTTTTTGTGTAGTATGACATCTTGAAATATGTATGTTGATCCAATTAATGATATGGCGCCTGTACATTTTGGTAATATTGCCAATGTTTTGGATTGGGATGATGAGAATGCCATTATTTATTAACTACTTCCCGACCCCTACTATTAGTGATTGCTTTTTGATTAACCAATCCTATTATAAGATACCAAAATGGATATGCTCACCGTATTGCAAGTATTGCCTCTTAAAGCTTGAGATGATATCAACTCCTACAAGCCCAAATATTCCCCTTCTAGATAATGTATTGTGTTGCAACCTCTTGATATTGTTGGAATTATATGTGTATTAACTTTAGTTTCAATTGTTGTTCTTTTGTAGATGTAAGATCTTTCCTCGCTCAGTCTCAATGCGCCGACGACCCTATTTCTTTATTATTATACCTTCTCCTACTATCCTCGACGAGATTTATAACCCCTTTCCTTTCACGCTGACATCTTAAGGTTAAGGAGACACCAATCAAATTATTGTTGCTATTTTGCCGGGCCAAAGTAATCCAAAGTGACATAGGAACCGATGGTCACAGTATCATTTTTACTCTCTATAAAACAAAACAAGACTATGGCAGACATCCTTATATAGTATTAGCTAGTGTAGTAGCGGCTTCTTTTTACCCTGATATATCCATTCTTGAATCTCTTCCTATTAGCAGCTCGTATGACACTGTACCACCCGGTTCTGCATCCTTTTTTTTCTCTTTAGGTGAGTTCTAGCTACTTCAATGAGGCTCAATTGATGTGGATTGAGCTTACTTCTGAAGTGAGCCCAGCGGCCACCCTTTTCCCGATCTGTTGCCTCCTCTTCAAACATCTCATCAGCCTTCTCCACAAATTCATAAGCAGTAGCTTGATCGAGTTGTTCAGGTAATAGTTTCATCACTTTTTTATAGTTGAATGGTTTACTTTGTGTTTTTCTTGCTTGACTAGAAGTCTGAGTTGTTGGCTGCTGTGATTGTAATTGCTGTAGATACTGTTGCTGCTGTGATTTTGATTGTAACTGCATATAGGCCACCAAATTCTGCTGTTTTTGCTGTTGTATCTGCAGAAGTCTCTCTTGTTGACGCTTCCCGATTGTTGAATACTGTTGTAGGATCAATTGTTCTTCTTGACTAAGCAAAAACTGTTGTTGCACTAGTTGTTGTTGTTGTTGTTGCTCTGCTTGGCTAAGCCATGGAAAAACAACGCTAAGCTGTGTATGCACATTCTGTTGTTGTTGTTGTTGTTGTTGTTGTTCTTGTAATAGTTTGATCCTCTCAATCTTGAGCCGGTTCACTTCAGCTTTATCATCGCGGCGTGCCTTCTCCTCAATCTTGAGCCGCTTGACTTCATTCTTATCACCTCGGAGTTGTGCATTCAAGAAATCAAATCGAGACTGTTGTTTCTCGGTACGGTTGTAAGGTATAGATTTTAACTCCTTCTCAATCTTGAGCCGCTTGACTTTATTCTTATCCCCTCGGAGTTCTGCTTTCAATACATTGAACTGAAACTCCTCTTCCTCGGTACGTTTGTTGGTTGACAAAGACTTGATTTGATGTTCAATCTTCTGTCGCTTTACAACAGCTTTCTCATTTTTCAAACGTTTGTTCTCCGCTCTGAACTGCTCTCTCCAACGTACTTGTTCACGACGATCCTTACTCAGTGTTGCACGTAAGAGATTGTATCGAATGGTATGCATGTCTGTACGCTTTGTAACGTCAATCTTCTCGATGTACTCTAGCTCCTTGTTGATATTGTCAAGACGTCTCTTCTCATTCTCGGCCTCGATACGCATCTTCTCGACCTTCCTCCTCTCCATTTCGGCATTTGCACTCGCCTCAATGGAAGCAATCTGAGCTGCTAGTTCGGCACCCTCTTCTCCCATACAAAGAATCCTTGCCTTGTGTGCCTTCCACGCATTACCTTTCACAAGATATAGCTGTAAATCAAGAGGAACAGATAAAGGATCTTCCTTATACTTCCTCCATCCCAGCATATTCTTGCCAAAGCCAGTACTCTCAACATACTTAATTTGATCTGCATTTGCTTTGTCGTTCATGTAAGCTGCCCAAGCTTTACTCGCCCGCTGACCAATCTCACGTCTGTTTTGTTGCTTGGCCTCAATCTCTTCTTTGGACATCTTCTTACCCCACTTGTGTGCTATTCGAGTACGAACAGTAGTAATAGATTCTTCTTTGCCAATACCAAGTCGTTGAAGAAGTGGCAGATAGAATCTCCACATAATTGCACAAATCTGAGCCTTCTCCTCATCTGTGTAGTTTGATTTGATGAAATCTTCAAACCACCCTTGAGAATGGGGAATTGCTGGTCCAACAATATCGAGACGGCATGTTTTACACCCATCTGTACCAATTGACTCAGAGTCAAACATGTATTGTTCAGCTTTGGGTGTGCCCAAAAGTAGAAGCATTGGCACCCTATGAACTGAATAACATAACTCCCCACTAAAGAAGATGTTGATGGTATTTATTGCTGCAACCATATACTTGTCGAATCCCTCCCCCACAGCAGTTCCAAAACCCTCCATCTTTTCATCGTGGTGGGTTTCTCTACTACCCTTATCGGTGGCACCAAGGGCATTAAAAGCAATACTAACAACATCTTGTTGGTATGTTAATCCCCTTTCAACTAGACTAATGCCATGCCCTCCGTGACCAGTGATTTCATGTGCAATATAATTTGTAAATGTTTGTTCCATTAGTCTTGGACACGCTCCAAGAACAAGGTTGTAATTATCCAAGTCTGCTAATGATTGCAGGGCGAGTGCCTTTAGTGTGGCAAAATTTTGTAGTGTGGTTGCACGTGCGTCTGGATTGGGAGGCGTCCCTTGATTGATCAAATCTTTGTACTCTTCTGGATATGCCGCTGCAATACGATGCGAGTAGCTTCGAACAATATTAACTCAGAATGTTACCTTTTTAATAGGGAGTCCAGAGTAAATGGGTAACTCTTACAATCTCTAAGTTCACCATGACAAACGAAGTACTACATTCAGAAGGCCGCTACTCCAAAAGCACATTATAGTTGATAATAAACCACGTCAGGGACATCATAACTATGTATCATTGTACAATATACGCTGGAGATATACACTGCAACTGCGTTAGTTACTACGATATAGATGTAAACATCAACTGATAAAAAAAATGTTAGACGAAGATACACTGTGTGGCCTACCCCATCTTATGACGTCTATGAGCTGCCTGATAGCTGTCTACGCGATATCCCTTCGGAATTATGTATTATATTATTGTGGGATTGTGTTTA
>Ga0214480_100601_pt1 | contig 17890 bp, 15 predicted proteins | sample M1_20Mar14CPVII9_3_FD_165042 | JGI IMG/M metagenome (GOLD analysis project Ga0214480, IMG submission 165042) | Marine eukaryotic communities from Monterey Bay, California, United States - M1_20Mar14CPVII9sort6BwellE17 | ecosystem: Environmental > Aquatic > Marine > Unclassified | place: USA... | reverse complement strand
AATGTGGAATTGCCCTTGGTACTCCACCCGACGATTTATCTTCTGGCTGTTGCATTGCAGCAGCAGCACCACGTTTTAATAATATTTCAGTAGCCCTACGTTTCAATAATTCTTGTTCTAATCGTGTACGTAAATCATCTTGGACATGTTGACGATTATTATATGTTCCCTCGAGTTGTGCTACTCGTGATGATAGGAGACGACGCTCTTCGTCGGCTTGTGACATACCACCGCCAGCTGCTTGTAGTGCCTGATGCACGTCATGTTGTTGTTGCAATTTAGCCTCCTGTAATGCAAGTAGTTGTTGACGTAGTTCTAGTTCTTGACGATGTTGGAGAAGGGCTACTATAGATGGATTAGTTTGATCGAACGACGATGGGGGTTGTTGTTGATTTGCCGAGGGATTTTGTGACGGCTGTTGTTGACCGCCGCCGCCGTACTTTTGAAGTAGGTAAGCATTTAGATCGTCCATATTGCAATTGGTATGGAGGATGGTAATATCTGCAGTAACAAATCTTGGTGACGATTGTTTGTTGCAATAGAGGCGAATGGGGGAGCTAAAATAAATGAACGAATGGCCTCTTCGCGAATAAGTATCTAGGGAAATATGCGAACCCGGTGTGAATGTCGTAAGAAATAATTATTAAAAACCTTTCAGTAAGGGTTAATTATTGGGAGTCTTTCAGTATTATTTGGGACAATAGAATGCAATAGAATCCAAAACGAAATAATTATGGGATGTGTGGCTCTCGTGTCCATTTCTGAGAGAGGATACCTATTCTCATAATGCGAAGATATTAGAAGGTGCCAATTGAATGGATCTGATCAGTGCACGATGGTGTGGGGTGATCGAAATATACCCCAGACGAATTATCTCGTAAGATTAGGCATGTAAAGCATGGCTGTATTGAGGATAGTGAAACATATGAACACATGTTACATGAAGCATATGATATATGTAAGGCCGAAGTTGACCAAGAGTTGGGTACATGGGAGAGTTTGAGGAAGGGGAGTAGATAAAGAAGAAGAAACGTTAAACCTAGAAATAAACTTAGCAATAGTCCAATGAGTAATTGGTTATTAAAAGCAGTTAAAACACTAGCAATAGTCTTTAATATGTTGTTATTTGCAATGTACCGACCGAGAAATATCTGTAAGTTGTGTTGCATCTCGGCGTAGTAGATTGAGACTGACATAACTATATACGCCTCTTCTTTCCTCCACAATTCATGGCCTTTTGTTCATCACTCTCATCCTTTCCTTGTGTATCTGCTACAGATTCCATACAAGCCCTTCTATTGTGAAGTTCATCCCGTTTCTTAGTTAGTTCGGCAAGAGTGGCCTCTATGGCGGCAATATCCCGAGAAATCAAGGCCCGCCTATCAATATAAGACATAAGGCCTGGTACAATCGGTATAAGTGAGGTATAGAATTCACTGTGACCATGTTCTCTTCCGATCAAAGCAAGGATACGCGGGAGAAGTAGGGGCTCAATTTCTGCAAAGAGATTACCGATGGAAGAGTATTTTACACCCTGTAAATGACATAGCTCCTTTCTGGTCTGACTGTTTAGCTGATAATTGATAACCTTAGCCCTACCAGTTGCTTCATAGTTTCTATTTGTCTTGTTCAGAGTCAATGCTGATTTAATGTGTGTCTATCCGTCTCGTCATTTCTGGTAATATAAAGCTCGAACAGAAGAGTCATCAATGTGTGATTTGAATTATACGTATTCTCAATAGATGAAGCGTCAACTAACAGTTTCAAGAATGCATTTTTTCCTCTCTTTGTGATGTTGTTCTTTGGAATAGAAAGTGATTCCAACTTAGTATTATGTTTCAGAGAAGTGGCTAGTAATTCAGCTCCCTCATCCCCCATTTCTGTACTTGCCAAATAAAGTTGTTTTAAAGTTGATCCTTCTTGTTGTAGTAGATTGGATATTGTTATACATCCATCTCTACCAATATTATTTTCACTCAAATGTAATAATTGTAGGTGTGGTAGATTGTATGTATCTAATGCCGATATGTCTGTAATGTTGCAATCAAAAAGGTATAATTTCTCCACAAGTCTTCCGTGCAATACTCTTGCCAATACCTCAAAGGACTCCGAGTTGATATTATTGTTGCCACCAACACCAAGGTTAATTAGTTGTGGTGAGTTGCTCATGAAAGGAATCATACTTCGCAATCCTTCAATGCCGAACTCATTAATAGTTACATCAAATTCACTTATCGAACTACTGCTTGTTAATCCACTAAATAATAATGCCATCTTTTCGTCGGAGATTCCACAACTACGAAGGCTAACAGTTTTCAAGTGTGTATTGTTTGCAATGTACCTACCCAGCAATTTCCATGCAAGGTCTGACAATTCTAGCGATGGGGTCTCAATGAGCTCTTTCAATATAAGTCTATCAACACCAATATAATTTCTCTTTATTCCGTTAATTATAAATTTACAACCAGTGGAGAGGCCGGTATGCTCTCCAAAAGCTGCTTGATGTATTGTTCGGCCTCATTCATAATTTTGTTTTGTTTATATCTTAAGTAAGTAGATACCACCGTCGGGACTTTCTTTCCCAATAATTATCTGCGCTGTTGTTTACGACTTAATCCTCCTAACATATCCAGGTCCACGTAGAATCGTTATCAAATTGCAGCACTAGATATTTCTCTAGAGAGGAGAGATTCAGAATAGTAAGGATGAGGTAAGTACATAAGTAAGGATTATGGAGAGTGGTATCCTAGGATATACCCAAAAAATTATGAGAGTCGAGAGGTACATTAGTTGGTGGCTCCTATCAAATGATAATCGATCAATATAGCAACTCATATACCGAAGCTATTGTATTTAGATCAGTATTCAACGCTCTTTCGATTAGTGGTAGTCTCATAGCGAGCGGCCTTCGATATTTCACACGCGAGGGAGATTATCTTGACCTCCAAATTATTACACTCAGTTATGTTTACCACAATTGCAAGTCGTCTATCTCGGCATAGAGCTCTACCAGTGATATATCATCGACAGCATCAGCATCGGTATGCATATCAGATCAATTTGAGAGCATTCTCGTCTGAATCTCTAGTTGTTGTTTATGATTCATCAGCACAAGACATCGATCACGACGACAACAACACAGCATCAACATCACTACAACAACTACCAATAGGAACCTTTATAGATCTAGACAATGTAGGTCCCAAGACATTCTCTCGTAAGGATGCAATATCCTTCATATCACCACTACTACAGCTTGGTCGTTTAATTAATGATGTAAACTCAAGTGATGAATCAGGTGAACGATTAGAAAACATATTAAAGAAGACGCAAGAAGGAGGGGATACAAAAAAGAAGAGCAAGTCATCATCATCTGCTGTAGTTGTACGACGGTTATTGAAATCATTAGATGTACATATAGAAGCATTTGGTAACTTAGCACACGGTCATATCGTAGTGAAGAAGAACGTGACCGTACGATAGATGATCAAGAGTATATACAAGCAGAGGAATTTGATGACGGGATGATAATTGCACAGACTGGATATGACGAAGAGGGATTGTTACGATGTGGTGTATGTGGATCAATAATGAAACTATCCAAAAAGGATAGAAAGGCCGGTAAGACATTGGAATCAAAGTTACGTCAACATATGAAGATACATGATAGAGAACAGAACAAACGAAAGACGAGAATGGCACAAGGTGGTAAAGGTAAAGGAAAGAAGAAGAAGTTAAGTGCAAAAGAGATGAAGAAGTTTATAAAGTATGAAGCAGCACAAGTTGGATTAAAACGTTCTAATATAAAGGCTACAAAGTCTGGTAAGATGAAGAAGTCACCGAATACTAAAAACGATTTGTTTAGAGTCATTAAAGAGTTGGGTGTCAAGGTTAAATCGGCTGACAATGTCGATGCTAAGTTAGTTACGGCGGCACAACAATGGATGAATAAAACAAGTGAAACACAAAACAAGGATGGGAAATTATTGCATTATTGGGAAAAGAATGGCGGATATAGAGGTGTATTAGTAGTTTTCTCCAAGGATAGTGACTTCTTAAGTCTATTACAACAAGCAAAGGAGAAAAAGTTTCTTACTATATCAATGACTGATGAAAGGATACAAACATCTAAGCTTGTTAGGGAGTGTGATGTGGTTGTTGGTCCATTTGTTTACGATACTAATTGGATAGACAGTAGTAACAGTACCCGGGGTAGTAGTAAGCCTGGTTCTTTGATAAGCGAGGACGATGATAGTACAGAGGAGGATGAGATTGTTCGAAATGTGGGCAGGGCTCCTCTTCCTTCTTTGATATCATCATCAACTGCTAAATCACTATCAAAAGATGTACCGATGCAAGCTATATCAAGGAGCGATGATGGGTACAAGTTCATGATTGAGCGTAGACAAGCTCAGGATGGATCAGAGAAAGACAATACAGCGGCTCAATGGGATTTGAGATATAGTTACATCAATAGAAGTTCTCCTTCTGTTAGCGGTGCCGCCGAAACAAAGGAAAAGTCCAAAGGCAGTAATTCCAAAAACTCGAAACAAGCTGGACTTCCATCAAGAAAGGAACTTGCAAAGCAGCATATTCCCTGGGCTTCTGTTTATAAGGTATCAACAGGAGGGAGTACGAAGACCGAGGCTTAGAAGACAGGGGTCAATACTAGAATCTTCGGCATAAGTCTAAACTTGACATACATTTAATCACTACTTCTTTAAACATTTCTCTACAACGATAGTATCCTCGTCCTTCAACACTATCCTTTCTCCACCCCATGGACTTACTCATCCGTTCTTTGCCTCTTATTGGTCCCTTCTTCAGCAATCCTATTGTTTCCACTTCCTTTTTCTGCCCCACCTAAATGCTTACTATCTCCTAGCTCCTTTAAGGCGAGCCAGCTATTCAACCTTGCAAGCTCTTTGCTGTAATACGATATCTTGTCCTTAATGATGGCTTTGGTATCAACAAAGGACGTAAGTTCGGGTCCCAATGATAGTAAGGCAGTGTAAAGCTCACTCTGACCATGCCTCTGTCCAATCAATACTAGAATCTTCGGCAGTAGATTGGGCTCAATATCCACAAAGATACTAGAATACTCAATGCCCTGAAGTTGGCATAACTCCTTTCTTCTTTGACTATTCAATTGATACTTGATTACTTTTGTACGTCCCACATCTTCGGGATTCTCGGCCTCCAGGAGATCATAATTATTATTTCGAACCTCTGCTGGAGTATTTACGTCCCACATTCTTCTGTCGTTCACATATAGGGCATTCTCTAACTCTCTCTTCATTTGTTCAGATACTTGAAAATCGCTTGGTGCTGAACGAACTCTGCCGTCATTATCGAATTCATTCGAAACTAGTTTTTTAAGAGTGCGGTTTGAGTTGTAAGTGCTTTCAATTGATGATATATCATTCACTAGCTTCAGCAATGCAATACACCCTCTCTTTCCGATGTTGTTTTTATCCAAATAAAGATGTTCCAACGAGGTATTGTGTTTCAATGAGTTGACTAGCATTTCAGTCTCGTCGTCTCCTACACCGGCGTTTGAAAGACCAATGGCTTTCAATACTGATCCCTCTTGTTGTAATAAGTTTGATACTATATTGAATCCTTGCCTTCCGATATTGTTGCCATCCACATGAAGAACAGTGAGTCTTGAGACATTAAATCTTTCTAATGCAGAGATATCTGTAATATTGCAATTCCCAAAGGATAACTCCTCCACATCCGTACCAGAGAATGTACTAACCAATAACTCAAAGCATTCTGTATCCATATTATTGTTATCATCGACGTCCAAACATTCGAGTTTGGCAGCGTTTCTCAAGAACGGAACCATAACACGTAATCCTTCAATACCAAAGGAGTTATTGGATAGAATTAATAGTTTCAATGAATTGCTCCTCACTAATTCACTGAAAAATAGTGTCATCTTTTGGTTATTGATATTGCAGTTGTGTAGGTCAATCGTCTTCAAATGAGTATTATTTGCAATGTATCGACCAAACAGTCTCCATGCTAGGCTTGTTAAGCGTGACGTGTCTTGGCGAAGCCCAACAATAGGAAAACTCTCGTATATGCCAATATCAAGTTCATCAATTGCACCACTGTTATCCTTGATCGAAACAATAGCATCTCTAAAGTCGTTAGAGATTCTATGGTGTCCTCCAAACGCTCGATTAAATTCTTCATCTTCCACTTCCTGATCAGACTCCTCTTCGCTGCTTGACATATTATATGCACTGTGTTGTGGTAGTTTGGTTATGTCAATGTATAGCGCCAATGTATCAGCTTGAGGATCAACTACATACATATATTAAAAGCAACGGCAAAAGATAGAATACTTTTTAATTGGGAGTCTTTGACCCTATCTGCCGTCAAGGTAACCACCAATTGAAGAGCCCCGAGAATGACTTTGACAATCTTCTTCAGTCTACACCACATACATAGAGTAGTCAAAGCAATAATCAATCTTAGATTAGATAGATTTACATATATAAGTAGGTAGCAACAATGGAGTTTGTCTGCAGTATCCTTGGTGTATCCTCGCTCAACATAAAGCTCTCTCGCAGTATATGTACAATATCTCCAATCTCCTGCTCAGTACATATAGGCTCAGCCTATCATTATATTATCTATACTCTACTACTCTTATGATTGTTGAGACGTCTTATCCGACAACAACTTATCCAACCTATCAACATTCTTCTCAATCAATTCCATATTACTCTTCCATCCATTTTCCATATTACTCAAGCTACCCTCGACATTACTTAACATTCCCTCACATCTACCAACTGACTCCTCGGCACTATCTAATCTTGATGAAAAATTTGATGCATTTAAATGTAATGTTTGTAATTCAACTAATCGATTCGTTAATGATGGTAAATGTTGTGATAATCCCTCTAGTTCTTGTAGTTGGGTATGTAGTGCTGATATTACATTTGCATCTTCTTTTTGTTGTGAGTCTTTGGTACTATTACTTGATGATTTAGAAGATAGTTTATTTTTGGCACGTGCAGCCGCTTCTAAATCTGCACGGATAACTTTCGCCTTGGATGCTAATTTGTCAATTTGTTTGGTATCTACCTCGGAGGTTAGACGTTCGGCTGCTTCGATGCGTTCCATGATTGATTTGTTACCACAGTCACTCTTAGATGAGGCAGATGAACCCATGGCTAATTCAAGTTTACGTAATCGTTCTTCCAACATTGCCTCACGTGGTACATTTGTTGATTTAGACTTGGCATCTCGATACAATTCATATACAATCTTACCACCACCACCACCCTCGCCAGTACTATCACCCTCTTTTGTCTCTCCACCCATTAATGATAAATTCTCCATACCTGCATCAATACCACCATCAGCATTGTTATTAAACTTGGCAACATCATTACTAATAACACTTGATAAATCACTTTGACGTCCATTCAACAAATTCGATAATGACGTAGAATCACTCAAACCCAACGATGTCAATCTTGATTTTAATTCAACTGTAGCTGCCTTTATTTCCTCCTCTTCCGGTCCTTCCCCACCTGATCCATGTTGCAACTGTGCCTCATTATCAAATTGACGTTCTAAATTATCAATATCAACTTTTAATTGATATAATTTACGTCGTGGATCTTCCCACCCTACATTTGTACCACCTACTACACTTCCACCGCCTGGTACTTCAATTACATGATTTTTAGTAGGATGACATAATCCCATCCATCCTGTATTGGATTCATTGAAGGTTTCAAATGCCGTGCGGAATTTTTGTTCTTCAATTATTACTGCTTCGCTTGCTTCATCATCGTTTGTGTTGGTAGTTGCAGTGGTGGTACCGCCGATTGGTGGAGGTGGTAATGCAAGGGATGGCAATCCATCATAGGCAAATACTGCCTCTCCTCCGGCCTCGTCTGCTGTATGTTCAGTCGTCATACTATATAAGCCAGGTGCAAAAGAATTCCTGAACCTTTCAATTATCGTGGACTCCCAACTAAGTTTAGGTTGAGGTGGGTCCCCCGAAATGGAAAAAATACACGTAGCGAGCTAAGTGGAAAAAACTAAAAGTCGGGTTTACCCTATTCCTCAGCCTCCACCTAAATTTTAGGTGAACCATTTTCTTGTAATGGGTTTATATTTTGGTATCTTAAGATAGGCTCATAATATAAATTCTTTACAAGAAAGCCCATTTTATAGCAGCCCCTCTACTGCCCCTATTACAACTCTATGCTACTACTACCTACATTTGCAATACTACTAATGCTCACGATGATGAATAGCAACCCCCAAGAGCCGCCTATTGTGGAGGAGACCACTGCAGATGATGCAACTGCTGAAGTAGTGGCAGGCGGTATAGGGGAAGCAGGCCGGCCTTTGCAATTCAGCTCTTATCCTCGCTATCGACGACTGTATCACAACTCCAACCCACAAGATATGCTAGCAAGTAAATCTCCCTCGTCGACTATAGTTGAGACTACTCGCCCTATCAATACAACTACGGATAATATCACGATGGCTCTATTGCAAAAGCGCGCAATTGAACAAGCATTTGCAATTGCACATGATAATCCATCGTATTCAAATCGACTTGCCACTACTAATGTATGCAGCAACTGTTATCGTTTCCGAGATAATTGCGGGTACTATTATAAATCGTATGATCGAGATGAACGATCGATTCGATAAGTTGATATCATTGTACACACGTCACAAACATATGATATGTCATGACTTTGGTCAGAATATGGAGATTGATTTGAGCAAGCAATCTCGGAAGTGTGGGAGATAGACTGATAGATAAGCAATGCAGTATACTATTCTTCAAGTATCATGTATGGTGTATTTGTACATTAGTTCAAAACATGTGGCGGATATATAACTTCAATCTGGTGTAGTAGTATAACTGATATTACTCATACTTCCAAAGTATCCTCGTCAAGTATCCTCGGTTAACAAACAGAATTGAATCACGAGTCTTGAACACTCAGTAATAGAATATTAAATGTAGATATCATATTTAACAAAGGATATAATACAAATAATTAGTAGTCATTTACACTTCTTCTTTAGTTTCAGTCAACTTCTCAATCATCTGCTCCGCTGCCAACTTTGTTTTCTTATTCACATCTTTCTTCATCTTCTTAATCTGTACTTTACTTTTTTCCCTCATTGCCTTCTCCTGATCTACTTTTCCAAGCTGCTCTTCTGTTGGCTTTGGGCAAGTAATATCGCGCCATGCCTCGGGTATTAGTTTCCTGTGATTCTTATATAGCTCAGCAACTTTGTAAGGATTTAGTCCACCCTCTGGTATTGAATCTGGAGGGTTGTCTTTCATCTTCTGAACTCGACTCTTAAATGCAACACTTGCGTCACTGTGCTCATCAAAGCCAATATACCGTTGTTTCACCATATCTTCCCTTACCACTTCAACATCTTCAGCATCATACTCCTTGCATGTAACAGTTATCCTTCCTTCCTCGGCATCTACATCATTATCAGAGCAGGTGAAGATATGAAACTTCTTTGTTCAATTATTATGAGAGTTCAAGTTTGATTGCAAAAGGTTGGAATAAACCTCTTCGTGTATGTCTAATATAAAAATAACAGATATAGGATCTCGAAGTGATGTAATAGCAATACTGCTGATATACGAATGTATTTATGGATGTCCACAATTAGATGATTGATGATGCAACTGCATACATACACTCTCATAAAAATATTTTTATGAGAGTGTAGCTTGCTACTTGTTCAACAATTGAAGACCAGTGACAATAAACTAATAACTAATAAAATGACCCACACAACAACACGACAGGGAGATGGAACAATAACCGTATCACCAACAAATGAAGCTAATCAATCAGCCACAATAATAATATGTCATGGATTAGGAGACACATCCGAGGGATTCGTTGACGTTGCTGAACACTTATCTACTAAATTACCAATGTAAAGTTTATTTTACCCACGGCACCAACTCAAAAGGTAACAATGAACATGGGCATGAGTATGCCATCATGGTATGATATTGTTGGATTAGATAAACGATCGAATGAATTTTGTAATGGTATTGATATATCACAACAACGATTATTAAGTATCATTAATAGTGAAATGGATGCGGGCATTAAACGAAATCGTATAGTATTGGCTGGATTTAGTCAAGGTGGTGCGTTGAGCTTATACACGGGCATGCAATTACCAACTAAATTGGCTGGGATTGTAGTAATGAGTGGGTATTTACCTCATAGTAGTGCTTTTAATATATCAAATGGATTAGAGAAAACACCAATCTTTCATGGACATGGAGAAGGTGATCCATTGGTACGTCTTGAGAATGCCGAGGAGAGTAAATCAACTGTTATGGAAAAGGGTGCTACTGATTATACGCTCAAGACGTATGCTGGATTAGCACACTCGGTCAATCCAACAGAAATAAGTGATGTTTTGCAGTTCCTATTGAAGGTACTACCTCCAGATGACTCATGTAAGATTCAGTTAAAAGATCCTAGTGAAATGTCAGTAAAGGAACTAAAGGCTGCAATTGCAAAGGCTGGACTCGGTAGACAAGCAGTTGGTTTAATGGAGAAGAAGGAGTTTGTTGATTTAGTTAAGAAGCATCGGGATGGGAAACTTTAAACGGGTTAAACTTCTAATGCACAGATTGTCTAGATAGGATTTAACTTTAAATCTGTATATGTTTATACAGATAGCTCAAGTATATTGTTAACTTCAATCCATTATAATGTTGCACTAATTAGGTTTAATTCTCCTGACATCTAGTGGCAATTATCGTGGACGGTGCTAGTAACTACTCAACTGTCATATATATTTACTATATAGACTGACTAGCAACTACTGCATCCTTCCAACCATCTAATACACCACCGCAGAAAACACCACAGTATATACAAAATGCCAACATTACCGGCCCCACAACAAAGTGAAATGCTATTCTTTCATGTGTTTCCAACATATATAATCCCGTCCAAAGGTAGTAATGGTATTTAATCTTCTGTAGATATATTATTAGTGCGTTGTGTCCCTTTGTTGGTGGGCATAGTGCATCAGTATTTGTTTTTGTTAGTGCCATTATTGGTTTGTATTTTTTGTGTGTATGTGATTGCTTGCTAATATCAGGCTACACGGACTACCACTATCTGCCAAACTACGAAGCAACGCTAATTAATGATCTAACAGTGATATTATCTATATACGAATGTGCTTATTCTTGAACAACTATCGCGCCATTGGCAAACTGAGTTGTTAGTTGTTGACTCTCCAATGATGTCAATACACCGTAAATGTGAGGTTATTTAGGATACCATTATTATGAGAGTATAGTGTAATTTCACAGCAAAGACAATAATAGCTATCATTAATCATACCTTTTATGTCATAAGATTGCAACAGTGGACGATTAGACCATTGCGACGTATAATAAATCGATTCTTGGTTTGTAGGCGGCAGCGTTGGTTATAGTTGGCACATTAGTTTAATATTACTACAACAAACAAAAAGTAAATTATTTATAATATGTCGTGTTGCAAGCAGGAGTATATGCTCACTCTTCTTGAGCAGTAGAGATAATGATGCTCCTCCGTCGTCGTCAAAGAAGGCCCATATTTACAGCGCAGATAATTGTTGATTGGTGGGAAAAAGTCCCGACTGAAATATAAACACATAATACATCAAATATGGAAGAGGAACAATATCAAGCAGCTTTTGGAGAGCATACTGGCCTCTCCGATCATTGCAGATTTATGATTGACAAAATCAAGAGAAATTTTATTAATTTTGATATACTTAGGTTGATCGAGTTAGGGATAGGAGGATTTCCCAACCTCGCTTGGAAATTGCTTGGACGATACATTGCAAATAATACACACTTGACAATCTTAGACCTTCGCCATTGCAGAATCTCCGACGAAAAGATCGCATTATTATTTAGTGAATTAGTCGGAAGTGGATCATTAGACAGTGTGGATCTGGATAGTAATAGGTTCGGTATAGATGGTGTACGGAGCATGCTGCCGTTCTTGATGAATTCACCGAAACTCGAAGTACTCACTTTCTGCAGTAACAATAACTTAGACACAGAATGTTTTGAGTTATTGGTTAGCACGTTACATAGTGTATCATCAAAATTGAACCATTTATCCTTTGGTTATTGCAATATAACAGACATATCGGCATTAGAACCATACAATTTACCAGATCTTGAAAAACTCGTTTTGAGTCACAATAGTATTGGAAGGGAGGGTTGTGTAACATTATCCAATCTACTGCAGCGAGAAGGATCAACTTTGACAGATCTATTTCTGGACAATACAGGTATGGGAGATGAAGAGGCTGAAATACTAGCCACTTCACTCAAACACAATACCAAGTTAAAAATACTGTCGATAGCAAATAACAACATCACCGAGAGAGGGAAGGGTGCATTCTTGAAGCTGTTGGTTGACGCTTCGTTTGAACATGTGTACAATTCAAACCACACATTGATAAGTTTAACGTTGATAGATTTAACCCTCGATGTTCTTGGTATTACAAGAAATGACGAGACGGATAGACACATTAAATCAGCATTAAACATGAACGAGACAAATAGAAATTATGAAGCAACTGGCAGGGCTAAAGTTATCACGTATCAACTGAACAGTCAGAACAGAAAAGATATATGTCATCTACAGGGTGTGGAATACTCTTCAATCGGTAATCTCTTTGCGGATATTGAGCCAACTCTGCTACCTCGTATCCTTGCTTTGATCGGAAGAGAGTGTGGTCAAAGTGAATTCTACACCTCACTTATACCGATGGTACCGGACCTTATGTCTTATATTGATAGACGGGCCTTAATTGATGATGCAATTGTTGAGAACTCGAGGGATATTGCCGCCTTAGATGCAGCTCTTGCCGCACTAACTACGAAACGAGATGAACTGCACAATAGAAGGGCTTGTATGGAGTCTAAAGCGGATGCTCAAGAAAAGGATGAAAGTGATGAACAAAAGGTGGTGAGTTGTGGAGGAAAGAAGAGGCGTATATAGGTGGTGTAAAGTATAGAAGGGCTTTAGAGTGCCGCTTCCCCGTGATTGAGGAGCAGTTAGATTATGAATCATAATTGTTATGAGCTATAAAGTAAAGAAGTTGACTTTGCTGCTCAACTTTCCTATCCACTAACCACTCATTAGACTAAATACACTGATAGTCATTGTATGTAGCTATAGCAGCGCTTGATAGGTCGGCCAATTGTACTTCTTTGCTTGCCATAAAAGAGGGAGAAGTAGAGCGGTATCTAAATAGGATACCATTTTATGAGAGTATAGAATAGAGGTACAACCATGCCCCTGACAACAACAATCAATATATAATATATTTGCAATGCAGGGACGATAAGACCATTAAGACGTAAATTAAATCAATTTTCTGTTATCTGCCAACTAAAACATTGGTTTAATATTAGTACCACGAACAAAAGCAAAGACAAAAAGAGTCAAGGTCAAAAATTGTCTAAGAATAGTTGGTGTACCTACGATATTGTACATCAAAGATAGATTAAGAATCATATATATATATATCAAAGAGTATAGTTCAGTATTGTCAGACAGCATGTCAACGAGTAATGAGGACGATAAGACGACGGCGGCAGAGGTAGATAATGATATAAATATAGACCGGAGTTGTATTAGTTGTGATAATTGTGGCGTAGGTTCACCACAGAAATGTTGTGGAAGATGTGGTTCATATTATTATTGCAGGTACGTATGATTATGCATATGTTTGTATAATATGAATATGCTGGTATGTGGTGTGCATATATTCCGCTTGTTAAGTCTATATCATAATTGATCATCTGCTAATCTTTTGCCTTTGCTTTTTGTATATGTTACACAGTAAAGAGTGCCAAGTGCAAGATTGGAAACAGCATAAAGCTGGCTGTAACTTGATAAAGAATTAACATGATATGTGGAAGGAGGATAGTAGTAATGTGTTGCCGGATAGCAATATACATGAGACAAAGGAAGGTCCATGTGCCATCTGTTTAGAAGAAACGATCACAAATCCTATATCATTACCATGTGGACATGAATTTTGTTTTGAATGTATTGGAGGGTATCAGTACTCACCCACCTCTGATAATCCGTCATCTTGTCCATACTGTCGTGGCGATATTCCAAATGTTGTGAAGAAATCTCTTGATAGAAACATGTTATACTTTAAACGAGCAATGCAATCTCCAAAGGGATCAGAGGAACAAAAGAAATATGCCAGACTTGCAGTAGCTGAATACGACACCGCAGAGAAGGTATTCAATGTAAAAGGTAAAGGAAATAATAAAGCAGATAACGGGGAGATGGATGTAGGAGGAATGTTCATGAGGTCCGTAGTAGTGGCTATGACAGGTCAGCCGGAGGAAACTATTAAGATTACAAACAAGACACTGTCATTGAACGAGAAACATCCTGGTTACATGGAACTTTACCAAGTACATGAGGTCAAAAACTCTCAAGCGAAAGCATACTCTGAATTGGGAAAGTGGGAAGAAGCTGACAAGATTTACACATCAATATTTAAGGAGTGCATGCGACGAAATAAAGTACCAAATGGCAATATTATTGTAGAGATGTGCAGAGCATTGTATATGACAAAAAAATACGACAAAGCAATCGAAATGGGGACAATGGTAACCAAATGCTACCGCTCCACTCCTGGAATTCACAAGTACTTGGCTCTTTCTCAAAAGGCATTAGGTAGTATTGACGAGGCAAAGAAAATCATGCATAGAGCAATTCTATATGAAGAAAACTGGAACAAGGACAATTTGGAACAAAACAAGAAGTTATTAAGAGAGTTGAACAGTCATTGAGGTCACCCAAACCTCTAAGTTAGATATAGATACCATCACCAACGCAAACATTCTCTTGTTTCTCCCCATGGAAGATTGTTAACTGCTGATGAATGATGAACTTATTTTTGATTCGGTATCCTCACTTATTGTTGCGGCGGATACACACTGCCGACACCACTACTACTGTCATTCCCTCCTTTAGACTTAGAATAATCTATAGCAAGAGAACTAAGAACAGTTTCTTGTGTCTACATTTTGCAACACTGAGTTGTGTTTATCAAAGGATATCGTTGTTGGTAGTGCATCGTCTCCTCCTTCTACTACTTCGATCATTACGCTACTTTTCTCCATGCTTACAATAGTAGTGTGAAGGGACGGTGCTTCGACAAGAGGGGATTTGAGAGTATAAAATGGCGAGTTAACGGTCAAATTTGCAATCAGTTATTTATTATTCCACTCTCAAATCATTGCCTATCACGTCTATTGTTATGGAAATAGGTTGAAGGAGTAGTAGTAGTTGATACTAATGCTGAAAGTAGTAGTATATTATTGGATATCAAAATAATCTAGTATCTTTTTCTTGTCAAAGTTAAATGCACATCATATGCACAAAAGCATGTCTACAACTACACAATCAACACCTGGCAAGCAATTACATATTGCAATAGCGCGAAATGATTGGCCAACAGCTAAATCCATTATTGAAAAGTATAAATCTATCGCAGGCTCTGCCAAGAATTCGTCTGGCTCTACACCATTGATGATGGCCGCGAACGGCAAGTGTGGGAAGAATAACAAACTATTATTAGAGTTGCTATTAGTTGATGGTAATGGTGGTAAAGAGTCTGCAGCTGAACGGAACAAACGGGTGAGTTTTATGTTAGAATATGCCTTGTTTAGATGTACGATATGCCGTATCCACTGACCTGTTTCATACACCATATATAACACAATCATATAACACAGGGGAAAACAGCAGCAGATATGGCAGAAGAACTAGGTAAACACAAAATAGCAAATCAACTACGTCAATATGAACAAATAGCAACAACAAACGAAACATTCCAACGTTGTCCAAAGTGTAAAACAAAGTTACGTCCACGTTCTAAATTAGCATTCCTACGTGATCAAGTTACCAAAGGTATAGAAACCAATGATCTTGTATTAGAATTATTTAATAATCATCCATTGGCTGTTGAACGGTTAGATGATAAGTCATTACATCGTGTTAATTGTTGTTTATCATTTAGGAAAGAGTTAACTGAGAGTATGGCGTTGGTTAGTGAGTTGAAACGGTTACGACAAGCTGATACTGATAATAATGATGACGAGAAACAACAACCATCATGGAAGGATTGGCATATTGTTGACTTATGTTCAGGAGCACAATGTGTTACGGCTGCATTATGTCTATCAATCTTGTCTGGTGTGTCTGTAACGGCTTTGGATATTGTATCATCGAATGAACTTCCACACTTTGAGGATTTAGATTGGATGACAATGTCAAAAGTAAAGAATGGAGAGGACGAAGATGTGAACACCTCCGATACTACACCCACAGATGACGCTAGTATGCTCTCTTCGTTCTCATACATGCAGAGGGACATACATGATACAGACTTAGCACCTCAGTTACGATCACATATATCAAAAGGCAACACAACATCATACTCGGGGAAGAAGGTGATTGTACTAGCAATGCACTGCTGTGGTGCACTTAGTCAACGTGCTTTAAGTCTATTCAAGGAGTTAGATGCCGCGGCTATACTTGTAATGCCATGTTGTTTACCTCCCAAAAACCTTGGTTATTCTAAGAAGTTAAAGACATTTGAACCACAACAGGCGTCAACGTCATGGAATCCTACTCATATTAAAAGAGATGATGAGCAAGTTAAGAAAATAAAAGAGATATTTTCAACGAATGATCAAGATGAACAATATCGTCGATGGGCTAGATATTTACGGCAATGTGCCATATCAGATGGTAATACTGTTGGTAATACTGCAGCTCTATGCAAGAATGTTTCTTCAACTTTAAAGGAAGTTGATGCCGTTCTTTCTTCTCGCAATACACTCATTACAGCTATACGAAAAGGAAGTGAGTTTGGCAGATGCAACTAATAATGATGAGAAGAAGAGTTAATATCATTAAGGATGTCTTATCGTTTTATACTCGGAATTAATAGCTACACCCAAATCAAATTTAGCACTTCACATATATCACGATACAAACATCACTCCTCCATGCCACTTATTAAAAGGGAATCGGATCAACAATAATATTGGCATAGTCATCATGAAACGGACAACCACCACTTTTCCACTCAATATCTCCACTGACGTGGGGATGAGGCGCATGTGATAATTTTCTAGCACGCCCTCTGACACGAGCAGTGTTCAGATTCTCCACTGGTTGAAGGAAGTTGTTATTAGTCAAATTAATATCAGAAGTATTCTCACGAATACGAAGAGCGACATATTCAACGTCGGACCCGGCAGTCTTTTCGGCATACAAATTCTGTGCTTCTTCCAAGTTCTCCGAGTTGAGTACATTTCTGGTTCCTTTACGAACAGCCTTTGTCAATGCTTTGAATGTTTTAGCAAGCATGGAAGCCTCTTCTTGAGTAAGCACGATGCTGTCTGTATCTTGGAGGTCAACTTCATTCAACTTTAGGGTGATGTCTTGACTATCACCCTGAATATCAATACCAACCACCATGTCCGCATGAGCAGATGAGACATCTCCGATATAGTTTTTTTTGATGATCGAGTCTTTGTTTGTATATCCTCGAGTGGCAGCAACAGATATAGCACGGACATTACAGCCCTGTTGCTCATCAACATTTTCAATACTTGCACCAATATGAAAATCGTAACAGTCATCAAATTCAGGAGGAGAAAGGTTCTCGATGTTGGTGATGATGTTGCCAGATATATCAAAGCCTTCGGTATCTTCAACTCTAACAACGGTAATACCCTTGACTACGTGATGCATGGAGTCTCCATTGCATACGTATTGAGGTG
>Ga0214480_100600_pt1 | contig 17939 bp, 14 predicted proteins | sample M1_20Mar14CPVII9_3_FD_165042 | JGI IMG/M metagenome (GOLD analysis project Ga0214480, IMG submission 165042) | Marine eukaryotic communities from Monterey Bay, California, United States - M1_20Mar14CPVII9sort6BwellE17 | ecosystem: Environmental > Aquatic > Marine > Unclassified | place: USA... | reverse complement strand
TGTAATTATGATGGTTCATTCAACAGCAGTCAAGACTATAGCTTACCCCGACGAGGTAGTACAGTGCAATACAGTGATCGAGGAAGTTACTACAGTAATCAATCAGGCACTACTAAAACATCCAGTCTAGCAGAAAGTAGTGTTGGTGATTGTTACACAACAACAAGTAGCAATAGTTGGACGAAACGATCAGATTTATATCTCTTTATATCAATAAGTCATTTGATAACAATCATTTATCTAGCTACATCCTCTTCCAATGAGCAAGATGACTCAAGAAGTTCAAGAGAAGTTGCCAACATTATCCTGTCTTCAATATCATTCTTCATTTCAATAACTATCGGTATAGGATGTTACTACCTACCATTTCAAGGCTATATGACTACATCAACATCCACATCACTACCCAGTAAGTCACAACGGAAACGTTCAGAATATTATGAATACTTATATTCAAGTATGCAAAGTTTAGAATTGAGTAGTAATAGTAGTAGTATTAATACAAGGTTTCATCGATTAAGGAGTAATGTTACCTTGGAACAAATGTTGGTTGTTTTGACGTTTATTTTAACGAGTGTTAATTGTGGATTGATCTTATATCCTACTGGTGATAGCTCGGATGTTGTCGACGAAGGTGAACAAGAGGTACCGGCGGGAAATGGACAAGTATGGAATGCTACATTGTTTTGTAGCTTATGGGCAAGTTTGTATGGCTGTGCATACAATTTGATGATTGTTCTAACTCAGAGCGATGGGAATGAAAGCAAAAGGAGAGACTTTATTCAACGGTTATGGCTTATGAGTGCCTTCTCATCTACATGTGCTTACATTACTTTGTTTATAGTATACTCGAGATCGGCATGCGATGGACAATATCTCAATGGAACACTCTATTGTACGTCGGCATTTATGGGTGGCTTCTTCAATGTGGGTTGTTCATTACTATCATTTATAGTTTGTGTATATCTCCTGCGTACTTCAAAAAAGATGAGATCAGGATACTGCTGGACTCAAAGTACACGATTGCAGTGGTTCAATTTAGTTTGTGCTTCGATACTACTTGGTGTATCAAGTACTAATGTTGCATACATTTCGAGACCTAGCGGTGGATTAGGCAATCAAGTTGGTAATGTATTTGTCACCTCTTGGTGTACATGGATTATATCAGTGATCCTTTGGAGGAAGAGTATTCGTCTGTTAATCGCCTCATCTTTGGCCACAGGGGACTCACTGCCAGTATCTGCCCATGATACCGACAAGAGTGTGAAAATGAAGAGGCCTCCGACCTATGCAAGGTATCCAGGTAATACCAAGCTCGAAGATAGCATGAGGAGTGGAGACGTCACACATGGTACCTCTATTGATGATTCAGAAAGAAGTGATTATTCAAGTACCTCCTCAAGTGCAACCTCAATCCTTGTTACCCCCGAAGAAGACAAGCGAGTTCAACTCGACCCCGAAGAACAAGGACCATCATATCACTACAAAGACAATGGAGATGTTATTGTCGACTTCCATGGCCAAGCTGCAAGTCCAAGTCAATCGCTTGTTCGTCATGCTAGTCAAGAATGCAGCATGGGAGAAGAAACAGATTGTTCGTATGATTCCCTCCAAGAGAAAGTAGATGCCTTGAAACTCGATGTACAACTTATTTGTCAAGAGACTGTCAGTTCTCTAGGTACAGGCAACACAACTTTATCATCATCACGAGATGGTAGCAGTAGTGGTGCTGGCCTATACAATCTCGATACGAGTAGTCGATCTCCTCGAGCTGTGCCATGTATGTCTCCCCAAGAACTCCTTCAAGTCGAGCTTGATGCAATAACAGGCAAGTCACGAACCATAGCTGAATGGAATTCGGCACAAGAAAAGATGTACTCAATGGTATATCCCCGGTCTAGTCAAGAAGAAGATCAGCAAGAAGATCAGCAAGAAGATGAAGAAGTGGCTCAAACACCTGAGACCCCAACCCAAGTTTCCAAGCTCACTCCACAACCTTCCGATAGGCATCGATCTCTATTAACAGAGTCGTGGAGATCAAATCTGTCACCATTACAAGAGGCCACAAGCAGTGAAGAGGGTAGTAGTGCAGCACCCAATGCACTCCCCAAGAGTAGAAGTAGAAGTAGAAGCTCCATTAAGAAGAGGAAGAAGAAGATACCAGGCAACAGAAGCAAGTCCTCAGACACCTACAAGGGATCAAGGAGAAGGACACCACCTCCTCCTCCAAGGAGACCTACAACACCAACTCGTCTGAAGAAGCCAAGCATGGACTCTACTGAATCAAAATCAAAATCTATGCCTAAAGCTATCCCTAAGCAGACAAGTGATGGATCCACCAATCCAGAACCATCTTCATCTAACGATAACCACATTACAAAGAGAATGAGTACTGAGGAAACTCAGCTGTTGAGTTCTTATGCCAACACAGAATCAGAATCTCCTCCTGCAAGCACTTCAGTATCGACTTCAAGCAGCGACTTTGATATTATACTAAATGACCAAAACAGTAGTCAATCAGGCCTCACCGAGTCCCCCTCTGTTTATGATAAATATGGAGTTAAAGATGGGCTTCATTTACCAATCAAGTCGAAGGAGGCAATGAGGGCGGCATTGAAGCATGCTGCTGCCACTCACTCTGCTAAGCAAGGCAAAATGAAGACTAGACAGCTAAGGCAATCTGGATGTACACTAAAGCAATCGCATGGCTCATCTGAAAGTGAAATGGCGAAGTCAGTAGAAGCATTCTTATCAAGGTATGCCACGAGTGTATTGAATGCACATGATATGTCAACAAATGCAATTGACGACTCTTATCGACAGTCAAGAAGAAGATCGAAGAGTGAAGATGCCACAGGCTTTAACAAGAAGGAAGAGTCTATTCTTGATTCTACTTTTAGTATAACACGAAGCAGAAGCTCGCAACAGCTAAGCACGTCAAGCACGAGCCGTTATTCTTCGATAGACACATCCGACTTGGAGAACCATAAACCATCTAGCAAGGGAGGTATATCTTCGTCAGATGAAGTGTCATCGGCATGTGATTCAGAACTAGTTTGAGGCAGCTGTATCCCTATTAATAAGAGGTGAGACATATTTAGTGATTGGGACATTATTGATGGTATCCTTGAGGATACAGTAGGATTTTGTTATATTAGAGTAATATAAATATAAATGTTCAATAACAGAAGCTACACACTTACACCTCAACGTTTAACAGTTACAATTGAAAATAAGGTTCGACATTTGCCATAAACGATACTGTCCTTCCTTCATTCTCTTCTTTCTCATCTGTTGATGCTTCAGATATATGAGGTAGTTTATCAACTTGAACTGCTTCCTCAATTTCCTTGTCATCATTTGATGCAAGGTGACGCCTAGACACTTCTTCAAATAGGTTCCATGAGTGTAAATCCTTGGCCGGAGCTTGACTAATTCTTCTCATCTTATGTTCACTATCCATTTCATCAGAGTGATATACTTCCTTACACTCCTTAACGTGCATTAGAGACTCTTCAATTTCTTCCAAATAGTGACCGGCTTCTCTTTCCGATAGTAATCCATGCTTGTTGAGCTTTCTCAGATAGTAAGCTGCTCGATTGAGAAGTATTTGACACACATAGTGTGATTTTACTATGACCACATCAGTCTCGTTCAATTGAGCAAGTGCCTCATTTGCAAGCTCAACTTGTGCATCACTCTCTGTTAGAACAGTCTTTTCAGCTTCAGTTAAAGTACCATGGTAACCTTTGCTGAACTCTCCTTTGAAAATGTATCTTGCCCAATGGTGAGCGTGAATGAAGACTAGAATCTGACGAACCTTGAAGTTAACAACAAGAAAGTCTCGGTCAAATTTGGGTCGGCTTTTTCGGGCAAACGCACTGAAGATGTTATACAACGCTGTCTCCGCCGGACGGGCAAAAGAGTCAGATGCAACTTCGAGAGCATTCCAGTCTTCAAGAGGTAAGCCTCGACTAGCTGCGGATTCAGTATGCTCTAATGATTGATCGATGGAATGAACAAGGAACCCACGAGACTCGAGTTGTCCGTGTTCAATCAATCGTTTGTAGGAAGAGCGGAGGATCTTCACAAATACCAGTCGCTCCTGTGTACAAACATATAGTGAGATGTGAGGTGAGATATATGTATTGGATAGAGTCGACTAAATTGATAGTATACACATAGCAACGTACCTCCTGGACATCATGCTCTGAGTAAGTAGCCCCTAGGTCAAAGACTGTTCCTCGGTTTCCAGTCATCTGGCGAACCCTCTTTGCAGAATGTCTTCTACTTTTTGACCGTGCAAGTCCGGTACTCTTTTTCACATCAGTAGGTATGACATCATCGTCACTTCCATGTTTTACATTAGTAGTATTATCACCTGGGAGGTATAGATACGGTATGACATTCTTGAGATTCGGCTTCTTGTAATGTTTCTCGGGAGACGACTCTCTATGGTGACGAACAGCTGCCATTACCTGCTTATAGTCTATGTCTGCCAGAATTGGGATATGATCTTTGACTACTGTGAAATCAACGTCATGAAATCGTTCTTCCGTGAGCAGTGCAATATATTCATGTAGTACATACTGTTTCATTGCTTTGGATAAGACGGCCACAACCTTCTTTCTTGTTTCTGATGGTGTGACCAAGCCTAAATTCTTAAGCAGAGGTCCACTGGTCGGCGCAAGAATGATCAAAGTAAGGAAGGCTATCCCTCCTACTAACCCAAAAAGCTTAGCGGACATGGTTCTATATTCCAGACCTTTAAGTTCATCAAAGTCATCAGCTGATGTGAGGTGGACTTTAAGACAGTTGGCACATGATGATTGTTAGAAGTGCATATAAGATGTACAAGCAAAGAAAATCTCGTACGAGTTACACTACTACTTACTAACTTCAGCATGTAGGGACAAGGCAAGAGCAATACCAACTGCACCTCGTAGGCCTCCATAAGACATGAAGATCGCCTCTCTTATGCTCTGTCCAATCCCAATACGAGATGTGCACGGATAGAATACAAATACTAAGAAGAACCGTATTGCTATCACAAAGACAAATAGCATAAACAGATACCCCTATAGAAGAAGAACAGAAAGTTGGTCAGTGATGTTACCACACAAACCATTGGGCAATATCTAACTCACCCAATCCTTAGCACTGAAGACAAACTTTGCGTCTCCCGTATAAGCCTCTGTACTCATAATATCACCCCAAACACAGCCTCCAAGGGTAAACAGGAGTGTATTGAGTAAACTTTCAGTAATCTCCCAGAAGTGTACGGATAGACGTGAATCATTATAGAGAGTTTCTCCAAATGCCTTTGTTGTTACTCCACAGAACAAGACGGCGATAATGCCAGAGCACCCGGCCAGAATTTCACTGGTAAAGAAAACCAAATAGGCAGTACTAATTGTTGCAACAACTTGGATGACACTGTCTTCTCCCGATAAACGCCTGTTCAAGTTATATAGTACAATCAATAGTCCAATACCAAAGGCCACGCCGATACATGCACCGCCTAAGGATAGCCGAAAGAAGAGTGCAAATCCTTCAGCCCAATCGACGTCTTCTCCGATCCCTGGAATACCCATTTCATAAAAGAATCTAAGACTAAAGATGTGGTAGAATACAACTGCACTTCCGTCATTCATTAAACTTTCTCCACTCACATGCATCTTCAGTCTCGGTGGTGCTCCCAACTCGTTTAGAAGAACGGCAACTGCAACAGGATCTGTAGCGGCTAGAATAGACCCAAAGGTCATACACAAGTCAAATGACCAACCATAATCGAATAAATAACACGCTACCAAAGCAGTGAGTGTTGTCCCGGCCAATACCTGTATTTAATGATAAATTAGATGCTGCAAGTATTCAATTCATACAACATGCATCCGCTCATCATAACTCACCATTGGAAAAGCAAAGGTAAGGAGCTGAGTAAAACTTGATATAAACAGATGTACATCAATATTGTAGGAATCAAGAAATAGTAGTCCAGGTAAAAACACTAACAGGATGACTTCTCCTTCAATACCCACCCATGTTAGTGCTGATTGAGCAATGGCATTATCTAATCGTTGCACAGTCATACCGATGAAGGCTCCAATTAAGAACATGATTGCTGTATAGGGTATGGCATGTAAATATCTGTGTGTAATGATTGGTTAGTATAAAAGGCAACTTATGACACACATACAATTCATCAAAATATTATAATCATACCTTGATAGAATATAATACACAAACACACCAACAATCTCAGCAAACCAAGGAAATAATACTGCATAGACTTCCGATTCTTCGTTTTCAATAACCTCTTCGGTTGACTCACTACTACCATGTCCTCCACCACTACTATCACTGTGTTGTTCCTCTTCGGCTGCATAAACTGATGTAGTAGAAGCATGATATAATGCTAACATTAAGGTAATTGCAATCATATCATAATTTGTAGATATTAAGAAACTGCGGAGCTTCTCATCGTTTTCATGATTTGTTGACTTCTTTTTCTTATTGCAATTATGTGTTGCCGATTCATATGATGTATTATCACTACCATTGGTATTATTAATAACACTCATTTCTATCAATCTTTATCTTTGACACTGTGTGATTGTAAAATTTAAATGAAGATAATGTACGCCACCGTCACAAACCGAAGTTGCCGAGGGTTATATCTATAGATTAAACACGGACTCAGTATGTACCTATCAATTAATATATTGCCGCGGCGAGATATTAGGCCTATCAAACAATCAATAATAATTTTATTTCAACTAAGATTTTAGGTAGGTTCGTAGTACTTATTTATTTAGACTAAGTGAAAGTATCTACCTCCTTATCACTAAAAATCTCTCGAAGCTCGTCTCTCTCGACCGCTTATATGGGTAGTAACCCATAGAAAATCCAGGTAGAGGGCAAATTTCTTAAAATGGCCTCATATTGCATGGATGTGTTGCTATTAGTATATAGAACAATATCCTAAAGCAGAATACTCATATTATCAATCCTCATGTAGTTATATGGCTATTTAGTTTGTTAGTGAACACTAAGTAAAATGGTCCAAATTGACTTTAGAGGCTATGTAGAGCCCCTTGGAGTCTAAAATATACAACCAAACTACATACATATGTTCATTGGGTAGTATACTAGTAGATATGATGCTTACTTGTTTCGTTATTGGTGTATGGTGAGCTGTATACGAGGCAAAAGGAGGGGAGAGCCAATTAATTCATCTTTGGGATAGTTTGGGGTAAGTTAGTCTCAAGACCCCTAGGGGATAAAAATAAAATTCCAGAAATTATAAGGTCATGAAATAGCACGAACTTTAGAAGGCCGATACTCAGCAAATACACGACGTGAGAGGTCGATCAGTGGCTCTGTAGAAACCTGAGGATGTCATCTTTCTCGTCATATCATCGGTTTATATTCGGCACTACGTCTACGTGGTCGAATTTACATTTTAAAAAAATATGTGTGAAATTTGCATCATCACACATCATCAAGTGAATAACATACCATATGTGATGTATACTCAGCTCTACACATCTAATAGCGCGTTCCTTATATCATGTAGATATATTATACAAGTAGTTACCGTCAGATAGTGTTATACTTACGTTAATCATTACCAAATTAGTTGAGATTAGCATTAGTGGTTGAATTTTAGTGCAAATTACTAATAAATTATTAAGTGGTGTATGATGTCAATGAGATGATATCAGACGCTCCACTCTTGGTAGATTAATGTTTATACACATATAAAAGCGTGGTGTATTCGATGGGTCGGTATTTTGAGTGTGTGGTAGTGCACTTTTATATATTGGCACGGGGGCTGGTTATTTAATGTCAATTTATAGTGTATGAGTGTGTAGGGGGTCGTCTATCCGCCATATAACGTCAAAATTAGTTACAGATGTGTTATGTGGTATTAGTTGAAGTGTACTGATACATTAGTGTCGGTTATTAGGTATACAAACAAAGTTATTATGAGTTAATGGTAGTGGGTAGAGTAGGTGGATTTTTCAGTGACAGACTCAATCAATCATATTCACATCTCCATCACATTCATCAACAACATCAACAACAGCATCATCGTCATCTTCAACATCATCTGCTCCTAATTCAACACTAGCAGAATATGTATGCTGAGAGGTAAAGCGCTGTCGAGTGGAGAGATCCGTACCGAATAGATTAAAGACTGCTTTAAGTTTCGTTTGTCGTGTTTGTTCCTTCGTTGCCATGTCACTCAAGCGAGGAGATTGGTCAAACTTCACAAACAGCCGCAAGATTGCTTCCTCTGTCATATCTTTGACGTCGTGCTCATTTGAGAGGGTACTTGTGAGGCAATCATACTCGTCGGGACTGCTTGGTTCTTCGTGCTTTGATAATTTGACAATCTTGGCTAAATGTGCACCAAGGTCATGATCACTGCCCTTCTTCATGATGGTTGTCTTGTTACTTGCCACAACCGAGTCGGAATAGAATGAAGGAAGCACTGCCTCAAGATTGACAAAGAACTCACTGACTGGAATTGATGTCCACCACTTCTTGGTAAGCATTTGTCCTATTGTTACCATCTCTTGACGTGCATCTCTCAGAGACCAGTTCTTGTCATGCTCTGTTACTGCATTCTTTGCCGCTTCTTGAAACTCAGCTATACTCTTCTCTTCTCTTGATGTTGCTCTCTTATCACGCAGAAGATCAGCAGCGTTAGTCTTGTCAATCTTGAGCTTCTCCTCAATGATACGAGCATTAGTCCTGTTTATGTTTCGGATGATGATTCTCTTCTGGACCTCTGGAGGTAAGTCTAGTATGCTTTTGTCAGAATACAATTCAACCAACTTTAGTATTTGCTCACCAATCATGGCTTGTGTTTCTTTCCTATCTGCATCCTTGACTTTACCACCCTTGCCTTCAACTTTGGCTCGCTTCTTCCTAATGACTACCCTCCGCTCCTCCGACATGGTATGGTTGGTATTCATCTTGTACCTCATCTTGGCGTTTCGAAACTTCGCCGGCACTTGAGGGTCGTAAGAGTACCGCACAATACCATGTGCAGACTCAACAATACGAGATGCCGACGGCAATAATGCAAAGACCGCTCGATAGGCAGCGAAGAGGACGGGATACTCGTCGAAGAAATCACGAAGCCTACACGTGGATTCACTTGTCCGAGTGGTAACTACATCTACTTGACCTTCTTGGCTTAACTTCTTCAAGTCATTCAACACCACCCGACGACACAGCCCAATCTGCTGATACCAATGTGCAAGAGCGGCTCTATCCTCCCAAAGCCAATCATACCAAATCTTCTCGTCTGCTGGCCTATCATCAGGGTTGTCATACTTATATCTACCCCACTCAAGCTCTTCGTCAACAACAATCCCATACCCATTGGCATCATCATCATCATATCCATCAGCTCTGTTGATGTCTACTTCTTCCTCTTCAACCAAAGCAAGTATGGCACGGAGGATACTTGGGCCCTTCTCAGGATCAAGTGTGGCAAGGAATATCATCGGAGCCTTCAAGAGAGTCTGGTAAAGCTTCTTGATCTCGTCATAGCCAGCTTTAATACCTGCCTCGACCTGATCCTTCTTCTTTGTCATGAATGCCAAGTCATCTACCTCCTCAATACGCTTGAAAGTCAAGGGAAAACGTTTCTTTGGCTCCTTAATAGCCCCCTCCCAAAATGGCATGATATGATCAAACAACAAGTGATGCAACTCCATGGTACGGAAGCCTGACTTTTTACAGAGTTCACCAACATTAGCATGCCACTGGTAAGTAACTTCGAAGTAATCGACAAGTTCTGCCTCGAACTGGATACCAACAATGATTTCAGGCATCATAAACCATGTAATCAACTCTTCTAACGCTGTTCTCTTCCACCCACTAACAAGTGGCAGGTATTCATATGCCCACGTTACCCAAAAACCATGATCATCTAATGGCAAGTCCAAGTTGTGACCTTCAAGGATGATCTTGGCAAATCTACCATTAATTAGCCATCTCTGCTGACGCTCACGGAATGTTCTAATCTTGTACTTGAGCCTTCTTTTTGGATCTTGACTGGTCTCATCGCTGTTCCTTTTAAGTATCTTGTCGGCTAAGCTTTGGGCAAGTATCTTGTCACTAACAACGATACTATGGAGAGTCTGCATACACTGGCGGTGGTGGACTTGCCTGTTGTTACCCTTCTCTGTCTTGCCAAATCCAAACTCGCTGGCATGCTGAATAGCAAGGCAGCAACAATGGAAAGGGTCGTTGTGGACAATACACCATTTGTCTACCCCGTATATCTTCGTCAATTCGTGGTGGTCTTCGGAAATGAGCTCCATGAGACCTTCATGTGTCTTTTTCATCTCCGCCATGGCTGCATTATCAACGGTACCGCCACCACACATAGACAGTACTTCAAATGAGGCCGTATGTGCTTTCAACGAATCAATATTGTGCGCAGCATTACCTTGGTTGTTCTTGGATGCAGATGAACAAGAAGCGAGACAATCAAAGAAAGGATACGTGAAGAATCCAACTAAATCTTCTACTTCATCCTCAGGAGGCCCATAATCTCCAGATCTAATGATCACATGATGATCATCAGCTTTACCGTGAGTAGTATCATCTGTTGATATGTAATGACTTCGTATGAAACCAAATGGCTGCTTCTTATCCTTGAATTCTTTCTCAAACACTTGTGATATACGGTAATCATCGATCTTATCAATCTTCTCAATGTTGTTACGAATAGTTCTTGCGCTTGGGAACTCTTCTGGCAAAAGAGCTTGTCCTGTGAATACTGGTGCCCATGCACAAAACATAGCTGGGAGGGAGCTGAGAGAGTAGTTGAATGAATAGCAGAGATGACGAGCCATAACACTTGTTGCAGTAGTCATGTGTCCAAATCTGTCAAGCAACTTTCGGGGGAGTGTCTCTCCTTTGGTAATACGGTCACCTTGATTATGCCACTGCAGTAACAAATCTTTATCTTTCAACTTCATTGGGTGGCACTCAGGTATCTTTTCACGACTTCCCAACCTTTGTATACTTTTCATACTCCTCTTTTCCTACCATATTTCCACCATGTTCATGAATAGTCTGGTTGACATCGATACGGTCCTTCTGATCACGTGCACCCTTCATTATAATCTCAAGTCTGCCTACTTTCTCATACTTCTTCTCATCAAAGTACATACGCCTCAATGTCGTGAGCCCTACAAGACCATACTGTGTACTGTCTTCAGTAACTTGTGCTGCTGTTGCCAACGTATCCAAAGGTGAACCTGTTGGTGGGACGGGAGAAACAGACCTCGACGACCATCTTCTTCTTTTACTTCTTCTTTCAGGTTCGCCCGAGGCATCCTGAGGTAGCTCACCGCTCACCCTCTTACTTCGACGCTTGATGATTGATACATTGTCATCAACAAATGAGAGGACATGTGATGCTTTTAGAATAGTAACCAGATCTCTGACCTTTGAAAGTACATCAGCTGACATATCTGTGGTATCCCACTCTTTCTCAACCTCCACAGTTTTCCATACATCATGAAACTCTATTGCAATCTCAGGCAAGTCCTCTGTATAGTAGACATCTCCTTCTCTTTCATTCCTCATACATGCCTCCCATAATTCTTCTCGACGTTGAGATGTAGATCGGGCTATACCAGTTGTATCTACACCCACTACACGACAGATAAGACCACTAAGCCTCCCCAGAGATGCAAACTTATTCCTCTCTCTACCCAATATGTAGTAGTTCTCTTCTTGTCTCCAAACCTCAACTGTAGGATCTACCGTATCAGACCTCGTAGTTGTTTTCTTTGCACCGTAAGTTTCTCTATATAGACGTAGTTCATTTGGTGTTGATAGCTCCTCAACATTCACAATCCCACATTTGTTAGCTACATATCCAGACCGTCCTCTACGACCACCTATACCTCCACTCTTTAGCCTACGAATGAAAGTATCGAGATCGTTCCCATCCTCAAACTCTAACATTTTTGCAAAGACACGCTCATGGATGTATATGTTTGTAATATTATAGTCTTTGATCGATTCACATCGTTGTTCGAATGTTAATCGTCTGACATGGTAGCGGCCACTATAGTAGAATGGCCTCTATCAATGAATTGGTGACCAGCAGCCGTAGCCGCCGACCTGGAAGATGATGCTGTAAATAGTCTATGCCGATGATATGCAGTAGATGACCTTGGATATAGACGAATCGATGCAGATAGCGATGATACAATTAGATGGGTGAAAATAAAGATGGAGAGGATGTATATGTTTAGAGTCATTTATTGCTATAATATCACACCTATTTCAGTTGCAAATCAACAACGACTATACACAGGTAGTATCGATGGACATGTTGTGGTCGACGGCACCATAATAATGACGAGAGAGAGAGTTAGACAAGATACGTTCATGCTCTTAGTGGCACAGAAGCCCATTTTTAGGGTATCTGAAAAATAAACAAAACAGCCCGGCCGAATTTCCCCTAACTCTAGGATTCGCTAAAATACTTCAAAAAATAACGCTATCTAGAGTTAGGGGAAATTCGGCCGGAAATTTTAGCACAGAATATCGGTCAAAGGTAGAATAACGTCTATTTAGAGGTGTACCTAGCAACTGCTAGAATAGTCGGAGGCAACGATCAGACGATTGATTTGATATGCTGAGGTGCTTTAGATGATGATAGTGTACTCAAACGTTACCTGGGCATGGATATTGACTGCGCTACACTTAGATAACAAAGATAATGATAAGGACAAAAGACGAAGGACACAATGATATTCATATCTCCTTATTGGTCAAGTACGGACTGTCCGTACTTATTTTTGCACTTTTTTAAATGCTAATATCTCTGCTTCTAGATCGTTTCTAGACAATCTAGAGTGCACCATCGTATTCTCCACCCTCGAATTGTACTGTATACATCTTCTTAGCACTGTTATTGTGTACAACTTATCGAGTTATCGATCATCAAAGTTCACCATTGCAAAAACTCAAAAAAGGCTTGCGTACTTATCCGACAAAAGTTACGATGAGCATAACTCCACAACCACAATGAATCAGTAGGCCTATGGTGGCTCCAAATGACGGCAATAACATGGTGAGCGCACTCTTGCCATTGATGGCGGCCAATTATTTAGGTGGATTTAATTATTAATTGCAAACTACATCAATCCACAATTTTGACCACATCACCACCCCCTACTAAGCAGCCTCTACTACTCGCCACCACCGCCGCCGATAGTCCCACAAACTTCAAAGATGATGGCAATAACATTAATGATGAGATTGGCGCCGGTGGTACGGTAGGAATATCTGCATAGTAGGCTGCAGACGACATATTTAAGTAGAGGTGACGATTAGCAACAAAAATTGACAACCGCCCTCCAGTAACATATGGATTAAATTAAATATACGCAATATCAATACCCCACAACTTACAGGCACCTCTACCTAGTTATACTTAAGACGTCTGTAATTGGATTTACTGTACAAATCATTATATTTAATGTTCTATCTATTAATTAGTCACAATAAAAAAATTGTCAAAATTCATGGTACACCCTTACTTAGAATTAATATAACTCGACAACCAATGGCCCTACAAACAAAAATGGTACAGTTTATTGAAGCCAAGATGTTGCTTAACAATCCCATATGTCGATATACGGTGTAGGTTGATAGGAAGGGTGTCTATTTCGCTGCTAAAGATATCCGTACTTAGGGTTTGACCAACAAGGAGATATCTAGATTACATTCTGTTACTCTAGAATAAGACAAGCATAGGGGCGAAGGTAAACCAATGATACTTGCTAATCCAATGATGATATCTCGATTACTTTCTTCCAATGATGACGAACTACACACTTCGTCAGCCATACTGTTCCCTTGGTTGACTTCTTTAGTTGGGATTGTAATATATTACGTTCTCTCCCGCTACGCTCATGGTTTACCGACAACGGCAGTGATGTTTTTAATTGGAGCTCTGGAAAGTCCGCATTTGTGTATATGTTTATCATTGATTGCTAGTGTTCATTATGAAGTCTCAATGGTTTGACTACTTAAAATGAACAGCATAGTTATCTTTGTTTGATTGTCTTTGCAACCCATGCACTAACAGAAGTTACAATCTCCTCTCTTTCTCATCATAAATTGTGATAACGCGCATCTTCCAGATGGGTTATTTCTCTTTACAACACGGTAATGCATTGGCAGAAAGTATATCCCTGTGGCTTGGAATTAACGGAGAAGTTATAATATTGTCATTTCTACCAGGATTACTATTCCTCGACTCGTACAATATCAATGTTTACTTGTTCAAGAAGGCGTTGTCTCAGCTGTTAGTATTTGCATTTCCAATGGTATTGACTGGTACTTTTCTGACAGCTTTGGTCGCCTACTACATACTACCATATGGTTGGAGTTTCGACTTGTGCATGACATTTGGAAGCATACTCGCTGCTACAGATCCTGTTGCAGTTGCCGTTCTTCTAAATGAACTTGGCGCACCGGCTCGGTTGAAAGTACATATTTCGGGAGAGAGTCTACTCAACGATGGATCAGCTGTTGTCTTCTTCCACATCTTTAGTCTTCGATTCTTTTATCAGATGGGTATTACGGGCGTTGGAGAAGAGGTAGGGTGGATACGAGGAATCATTCTCTTCCTTCGATTGTCCTTAGGTGGTGCATGTATTGGTATATTATTTGGAGTTGGCTTGGTAACATTACTCTTCAATCTCAACAGACGGTTGTCTCAAGAAGAGAATGTTATTCAAGTCGTTGCAACCATAACATTTGCTTACCTTGCATTCTACACATCGGAGATTACTTGCCATTGTTCTGGTATCATATCTGTTGTGTTATGCGGCCTTACAACCAAGGCTTTTGGAGACACATTATTGAACGATGTTCATTTAACACATGACTTCTGGCATATTACGGAACATTTATTGAACTCTGTTTTATTCACCCTTGGAGGAGCCGTCTGGGGAGGAGTACTGTCATCTTCCGAACAAAGATTTGGAGGTATGGACTGGGTATATCTCCTCATACTCTTTGGACTAGTAATAGCAATACGGTTCTTCCTCGTGTTTGTCTTCTACCCCTTAACATCCAATATCGGTATCGGACAAAGTGTAAGAGAGGCAATCTTTATGGCATACGGTGGCTTGCGAGGTGCAGTAGGCATCGCTCTTGCGTTGCTCTTGAGTGCTGAGGTATTCAAAGCCACGGAAGAATATGATTTGATTACAAGAAACCAATATAGAGAGTACTCCGAGAAACTATTTGGTTTGGTTGGGGGAGTGGCCTTCCTCACATTAATAGTCAATGGGCCCTCATCTGGTCCATTACTCAAATGGCTTGGCCTTGTAACACCAAGTGAGAGTAGACTAAAGATTGTCGACAATTATGAGGCTCATATGAAACAGTCTGTGTTGATTCAGCTCCTTTCATTACTCGAAGAGACTCGGTTTCAATCGGTAGACTTTGGAATCGTTAGGGAACATGTGTCACCTTTGAAATCAATCACTTCAGAAGACTTGAACACGGCTTGTGAACAATATCAGTTGAACAATCCTGGAAAGGTGCCCAACATTTCAAACCTTTCACAATATATAGATGGTGCAGAACAGGTGTCACTCCACAGAGCTTCTTCATCTCAACTACTGGGGACCAGTCGTTCATCAGGTACAAAGAATCGTCAAAGAGATACAGTTTACGACTTCTCTGTGTCCTTGGATGAGAGTGCAATGTTGGAAGAGCGTTCAATCTTTATAGACTTGGTCCGACAAGAATACAACAAACAACTTGAGTCAGGACAGCTTGACAGTCGTAGTTTCATACCACATAATCTTCTGAGAAGTCTTGACATGGCCGACAAAAAACAAGCCACTTGATGATTGGGATAATGCCTCGTCTCAAACTAATATGCTCGTCAAGAAGGGAGAGCAAGCATTGCATTCGTATCGTGTACAGCAAGGACTATTTCGACGTAACCAAGGAGATAAAGACTTCCATATCATCCGGACACGAGTGTTGCAAGCCCTCAGCTTTATCCAAGCTCATCAATCGGCACAAGAAATGTTCAAAAAAGAATTTGCTTCGGTTAACAGCAACTGTCTTTCTCTTGCCGAGAAGGCAGTTATAGATGAGAGTAGAATCCAAGTATCAAAAGCCTATGGTGCTATCAACGCCTTTGATGAAGAGGACGTGAAGGCTGTCAAGAGTCAGTATGTATGCATGATTCTCCTTCACAAAGCAGCTTCATACTTCCGAACACTGGCATCGAACGGTCTCATGACAGAACGAGAAGCAAACGAGTTCTTGGACAAGTATGACCTCGAGCTGAGAAATCTGAGGATCAGTGCAGAGCTAAAGACGGACATTACATACAAATCTATATCAAGCTGTAAGATTGCCCCGATACTTGAGGAGTAGATAGGACAAGGGAATAGGTCGATTGAGATATCATGTTATCACTAATATATTATAATATACATAATCTACATTGTTTTACACACCTTCTCCTTATCTCCCTCCGTCTTCATTTGATTCAGTACTGAGATGTACCATTGGCTCGTGTTCTGCATGGGAAAGGGGAGACTCATTGTTAGCAATTGCAACTCATATAGCATAGACCAATTCAAATAATTGAGCTTACCTTGACACATACAGCAATCACACAATATCTCAGGAATCTCTCCACCACAATCAGCAGACAGTTGTGTTAGGAATAGCTCACTCGAGAGCTTGCATATCCGATCATCAATGGTCCCAATTAGGTAGTTATTGTGAAGCGATAATATCTTGAGGTTTGACAACTGTCCCATCTCCGTTGGTACGTCACTACCGAATTCATTGTCATCCATGAATAAATGCTCGAGTTTGTTCAAGCCTCCAATACTTCGTGGTATGGAACTAGTGAGCTTGTTGTGTGCCATGTTTAGCGATCGGAGGTTTTTCATACTGCCAATAAAGACAGGCAGAGGACCTTGGAGTTCGTTAGATGATACATCGAGCTCTTGAAGACTTGCCATCTCAGTCCACTCTGGTGGGAATTCACCCTCGAAATGATTGTTGGCTAGATTGAGTTTATCTGCAGAGGAAGTCATGTCGTTTTAGTGAGCTGAGATGACAGTAGAACAAGCAAACAAGCCTCATCAGCACTTACCTAACCCAATCAAGTTTGAAATCTCCTTAGGCAATGTCCCACGAAAGTCATTATTATTCAATAGCAGTTCATCCAAATGATCCATACTACCAAGTTCACTACCAGGCAATTCACCACTAAAGTGATTATCATTCAATATCAACTTTTGTATAAACTTGGCATGTTTCAATTCGGTTATTAATGGCCCACCTAAATCGTTATTACCAACATTTAATGTAACCAAAGTTATTAAGTTTGATAGTTCATGTGGTAATTCACCAACTAGTAGATTGTAGGATAAGTCCAATGTACTCAAATTACTCAATTGTCCGATTTCATATGGTATTGTACCCTTGATTGAATTACCAGCCAAGTTCAAATGTTTGAGATTGGACAAACTGCCAATAGTATGGGGTATACTACCATCCAATAGATTATTACCAAGGTGTAACTCCTTCAATGAATGCCATCCATCCATTGCATTACTTGGTATTGACCCAGCAAGATTATTCGATGTATAATTCAATACTTGTAATGAGTTCCACTTGTTTATCTCACTAATAGTACCTGCTAATCCATTGTCACTCAAATCTAATACATTCAAGTATTCAAATGCAGTATATACTTCATCGGGTATCAATCCATGTAAGTTATTCCTTCGTAGTTGAATGTGTGATACATCACCATCATTATTCGGATTATGCACATCTTGTTGTGCCTTGTCATGTGGATGACAAGAGATACCCTCCCATGAACATATACCGTC
>Ga0214480_100599_pt1 | contig 17969 bp, 8 predicted proteins | sample M1_20Mar14CPVII9_3_FD_165042 | JGI IMG/M metagenome (GOLD analysis project Ga0214480, IMG submission 165042) | Marine eukaryotic communities from Monterey Bay, California, United States - M1_20Mar14CPVII9sort6BwellE17 | ecosystem: Environmental > Aquatic > Marine > Unclassified | place: USA... | reverse complement strand
GACATCAATCTCTTCGTCATTACCTAATTAACGATAATATGGGTAGTTTTGATAGTAGAGCTACAATGGATCAAAAGTTATAGTGTCTCAAGTTGACGAATTATGTAGTAAATCGAAATAGCAATAATAGAACAATAATGCACGTATGAACGTATTAGACGGATATAAAACGCATCAATTCAATCTTTTATTAGTTGTTAAGATCAATCATGTAGTGGTGGATTGGGTGTGGCGGTTGTTGTGCTGAGAATTCTGATAGTTTAACGTCCACAGGCCGAATCTGAGATTTGATAGTAGAGAATCGATGCATTTACTACTCTACTTTGTCTTCATTCTACCGAAGAACAATCATCGCAATCATACATCTACAGTAATCATTCTAGTGGAAGAAGTTACTAATATTCATGCGTCATTTTAGAATGAGATGGTTCTACTTGACAATAGATTAGGATATAGTATGTTAGAATGAGAAGACCTAGAATGAGATACAACAATATTGGATCAGTATGCAATCTTATGCGACAGGATATCTTCTATAGATAATACCAGCTGATGCTTAGATAAGATGGTAGAACAGACAAGAGTTGCATCTAATCAAGAGATGATAGTGAGGTATCCAATCACGATGTCTACGCTATAATTCAAGTGGAAATGAACGAAGTTATGCACATCTGAGACAATCTACTTGTGTGAATGTCATTGGTAGTTGATAATCATGATCTGGAATGACAGCAATAGCACATTATACGTCGAGATAGACGCATACTCTCCCACAACAAGTCAATCAAGTGCAGAAACAAGACGACTCTCCATGAGACAATGAGACGTCATTCAATGATCAACAACCATCTAATAGGACTAAATATCTATTGTGTGATCAATATGGCATCAAACTGTAGCATTTTGAGGAGTATACAACAAGCAATGACAACATCTGCAACACATGTTGTAAAAAGTGCATATTTTACAGGTCTTGCCAAGAATTGAAAGACGACGATAAATACAATGCGTAGAGACAAAACCAAAGCACCTATTCAATAGAGGAGAAGATGGTCTTTCAACAGAGCCATCATATGACGTCACACGATCTATATTCGTCGAACTACTATCTATCGTTTGGGTAGTTTTTGCTGAGCCGCTCGACTTAGACGAGATGACTCTCATCTAGACAACTAAACGTTATTAGATGATCAAAACTGCATCTTATGTTTACATATCTATCGTTAATTAGGTAATGACGAAGAGATTGATGTCGGTAGATAGTTCAATAGATGATGGTAACGATATCAAAACACCTCATAAAGTTGGTGCATTTTTGTTAATTTTGCCAAATGTACTATATTAGAATGTACATATCTCTCGTATAAACAAACTTCCGGAGACAAAACGACATGTTATCCCATTAACTAGATGTTGGAGAATGGATTGGTGTTATCGGTGACGTACTACGATGATCAGAAGATATCCAAAACACATTTGTAAGTTGGTGCATATTGACACATCATCAAAAAGGGGCTACTTTGAGGTATATAAACGAAGTGAATACTTGGAGTAAATTGACCGGAGTTGTTGCAATGATAACGTTATTGAGCTTGTCTAAAAGATGTAGGCATTGTAATTGTAATTGATATACTATAAGTACATTTAATACATCATCAAAGTTGGTGCATATCGTAATTTTGGTGTTTTGAGTTTTTTGAGCCGGTGTTTCAAAACACATTTTTTCGCTCGTCTCGACTTGCAAAGGCAGATAAACAAAGGCAAACTAAGGTCAAATGAAGTAGTCAAATCACCAAGACTACATTCTGAGCACAATCAGTCACATGATAAAACAATACTAACGCGGACTTTCTTGAGCTTTGATAGATATCTCTCTCCATGCATTATACAATTTACTCTCGGCACGTTTTTGTTGCGTCTTACCCAATGCAATAGATGATCCCAAGATTGCCTTGGTACGTGATACACGAAGTGATTCATACACTGACATTGCCTTTGCAAATTTTTGCAAGTCTAATTGTGCAGGTGTATCATCTTCCTCAACACTACTCGTGATAGGACAGAACCGACCAAGGAGCATACTTAATGTTCCAGCATCCTCCATTGCCATCATTGCACCTTGTCCAATGTACGGTACGGGTGGATGAGCGGCGTCACCCAACAATACTGCTCGTCCAAGACTTTTACCACCCTCATCAGTATTATCATCGCTACTACTACCAGCAACATGCCAACAATCCAATCCATCACGACTTCTCAATCCCACTCTCAATACACCCGTTAATGTCTCACTTTCCAATGGCAATAGGAATTGTTCATCCCAACCATCCTTACGTAACTTATTTGCCAATTCTTTACATTCCCTTTTAGCCTCCTCGGGTGTTAAGGTACGCCATGTATCAGGCCTTTCGATTGGTGATGGGAAGTAGATTTGAAATACTGTTTCCCAATCATTATCATTATCAGGGGAAGAAGTAGATGATGGTGCACGTGTGGGATAGTAACAAGCATGACATTTGGTAGTTGCACTTGATGGGAAACATATACCACGAACTGGACGGGGTGTATTGGCACATCCCATTAAACATGTCACGCCTGTATATTCTGGTACATACTCTTCTTCATCTTGTGCTTGTTGATTATTACTTGAAGATTTTGTTGGATTGGTAACATAATTCCGTACCTTGGAATTAATACCATCAGCTCCGATTAATAAGGAGGTTGTAACTTGTGATCCATCCTTGAAATGTAATAATGTCTTGACATCATCATTATTATCTCCATCACTACTACTGTTGATGGAAGTTACAGATTGTAATCGTTTACCAAAGTGTATTACAATACCAGCATCTAAACATGCATCATGTAATATCTGTTGATACTTCCAACGTCTAATACCCAAACTTAGTAAATCAGTTTCAATGTTTTGAGAAACAGAAGTACGTTTCCCATCACCCTGTGTGAGTAAATCTCTGGCACTTGATCCAATTGATTGTAATATATCACGCACACTACCCCTCCTTCCATTAGTACTACTACTTGCAATGCTAGTCCGCTTGTTTGTTTCCTCTCCCCCTTCTTCTCTAACAACCCCTGCAACTTCTAATCTTTTCATAAAAGAGGAACGTAATGAACCAATCGATCCACCTCTTGGACGATTATTGGCACGTTCACCTTCTACATCTTGCGATTTTGTTTGAATCTCTTCTTTATCCTCCTTATCCTCAACATCTTCACCAACGTCACCACTGCTAACATTTTCATTAACATTATTAACATTAGGTAGCAACTCATCCTCACGAGCAACACCAACCTCCATACCATCATGTCTCATCCATCTTCTATATATATATGTACATCCACCATTTCTAACATTAGTTAATAATTTTGGTGATATATGTTTTAATATACGTAATCCATTTGGATATAATCCTATTGCACCTCCGGCGTTGGATGTGTAGGATTTGGTTGATTCGTATATATGTATTTCTAGCTTTTGTCTCGGTGTTGTGGTAGTGGATGAGGTCGTTGTAGAAGATTGTTCTTCAGAAGAATTTGTTGGATGGTTATAAATTTGATCTAGACATAGTGCTAATACTAATCCCCCTATACCTCCGCCTACTATCACTAGAGGATGATATTCTATTTTATTATTATCAGCGGTAGTACTGCTATTATTTGTTGATATCTCTTCAGTCTTCATAATGTATTGCAATGTTTTGTTTGTTCTTTTTAAAGATAAATCTACGCTAGATTGTGTGAAGTCGTAGCAGCACTATAAATACCACAAAGAAGAAATACAATACATAGAGCTAACCACAGTAAAAAGTGTAGCATCAATATACCTACTACCCTTTGTAATCTGCTACCATATCGTCAACGTCATCAGAACTTTTAACTTTGTGATCAGATTGAGGAAAAATTTGAGGATATGGTATCTTTTTAGATTGCACTCTCATAAAAATGCTCAGCGGTATTTGACATGTCTATGCAATATTATCAAGTACTGCCCTATTCCTGAGCGGTTATGTAGCTAGCCTCTTAACTTTCCCATTATATTTGTGTACCTGATTGTTGGGCAGTAAGTTTGCTAATCGTTCAGAGTCAAGCCAAGATGTACAATCTAGCTCAAGCAATCTTTTCCCACTGCCTATTTTGATTGAGACTGCTGAGCTTTATTGTTAGTTGAGAGAATCTTCTGGCAACAAGTTCTAGATGTCCATGATTATGTCACTGTCTCCTCTATGCATGCTTTGGCACAGGAAGTGTAGTCGTAGTCGTAATACAGCCGTTATCTGGCTACTGCCCATCACAATCATTGCAAAGATCACAAACTGATAAATGAACACATGATATGCTCACAATCACAATCAGATCATAATCATAATTTGACTCCAACCACAATGTCTGCATCTACTACGCCAACAAATCATCACAATGCTCAGAAAAATCACAATGATCATGCTATTGGTATACTAACGATCACAGACCAACAAGACATCCATGATACTATATCGGCCATGCTCAAGCAAGAAGTAAACTACCTCAGCACCAACTACTTGAAAGTGAGCAAGATTAGCATCGCCGACAGAGCAAAGGTATGCAAGTGGGTGTTTGATATCATTGATCGATTGAAGCTACACCATGAAACAGCCATCGTTGCAATTAACTACCTTGATAGAGTATGCTCTAGTACGTCGTCGTCACGAGCAGCCAAGGCACGAGCTGATCGGAATGAATATCAACTAGTGGCGGTATCTTCCCTATTCATTGCAATTAAGATACTCGAGTTGAACATACTCAGTGCTGACATGTTGAGTTACATTACGAAGAACATGTATACTCGAGAAGAAATCACATCATGTGAAGAGGACATCTTGGATGCTCTTCAGTGGAAGATGTTTGGTCCAACCTCTGTTCAGTTTGTGGACTACATCTTGGCTCTTCTTCCCGACGATATGATCAAGGCTAAGATACAACTCCGTGATGAATCGTATCAACAACTTACCACAATTGATTACGGATGTGTGCCACTACGTCGATCAAGTCTAGCACTTGCAGCTGTACTCAACTCTTTGGAGCATATGCATGAGAGTATCCTCTCGTCTGATATAAAGTATAGGTATCTTGAGGCAATATCGACAGCATTTGATAATATTGACACACCACTTATCAAGGCAATTAGAGGAAGATTGCAAGTCTTATACCTTCACGATGATATGACTACTCACACTCAAGGTCGAGTATCTCGTAGAATCACAGTCGAAGAGGCTAATGTATCCTCAGCTAGAGCTGCTTGATTCCCCTGTACTATATGTACGAGACCAACGATAAGATAGAGGATGTAGATAAAGCTAAAGCGTTTATAAAATAAGGATTATGTTCCGTTTCTACTTACCACAGAGGTATAAAACTTCTTACATTCCTGATAACCCTCTAGTCATTTGTTTCTGTTGGATATACAGTTGAGTTGCTGTTGCTTCGGCTTCTCCCACTCGTTTCATTAACTCACTTTCAGGAAGACACTGTAAATTTGATCGTCTCATGGCAGCTAAGGTTCTATTTCGACATTGTGATATTGCGTCAGCATTAACGCTTGATTCGCCCTTCGCCGCACTTGCTACCAAAAGATTGCATACTGCCTGACTATGTAGAGTAATAGCAGCATTGAATTCTATCTGTTTTTGCATAAACAAGTTGGCACTGGCACCCAATCCACTATCCATTGGCCCCTTGATTGACTGATATGATGAGCTAGTAGTAGAAGCAGTGGTATAGGAAGCTTGCTCTCGTTTTGGTAAGTAAGGCCTCTTCTGTTCATAACGGTATTGGACCAGGGAAGTAAGATCGATCTGTTCCTCTGTCATCCAGCAGCCACGCTTTCTACCATACTGAAGTACAAAATATTCATTAAAGCCTGTAGCCGGATCAGTGTGAACATATCTAACAGCAGTCTTTCCGTGGGTATTGCTGTGGGCATTGGATCTACGAGTTGCAATTGTATTAGCTTGCATTGCCAATTGAGTATCCATGTGAGCTTCAAGCACCTTCAAACTGTGGAGTAACCCTTCATATGAATTACACGCCAATGTTCTTTTTCTCCAGTGATGACAAACCTTAGTCTCGCCGACCTCAAACTGAGAATCATATGTGATACAAGGTGCACGTGAGGAGCCTCCATTTCTTCCAAGCTTCTTGATAGCTGGCCGAGGAAGTGTGCCATTAGGTTCGAATAGCATCCTTCCAGCTACCGGCCAGAAGCCACGAGGAGTTTTGTCATTCGATTGACATAGCTTTTGGAGTTTGTCAAGCTTGAGCTCGACAATTGCCCTCTCAACCTCATCAGTTTCCATATCCTCACTGATACCCAATAGAATTTCAAGTTGTTGGCGAATCTCATTCAATCGTTCAGACCTTCTCTTTTTAGATGGAACCGAAGTATCACGCTTGGATCGTTGTCTCTTCTTCTTTGTTGATGATTTGGACTTACTTGCAGGTGTTTTCGTTTCTGATGGTGTCTTTGGTGCTGGTGTTTCGACTAATGATGAAGCTTTGACTGCCTTGGCAGGGGAATCTATCCCCTCAACCCTTAGGCAAGGGTCCTTGAAGACGCACTGTTGTTGCAGGAGTAAACCTGGGCCTCCGTACTCAACCTTATCAAGGCAATTTACACAAGACTTGCAGTCCAACTGTGAACATGCAGCACATTCACACTTTGTCTCATCTTTCTTCTTTTCAGGTGATACTTCTGTTTCATTGTCCAACTCTTTATACTCGGTGACATAGCATTCTTCTATATCTTTCTCTGTTAGCTTTTCCAGGACATACTTGACATCGTACTTTGTAGTGGTCGTTCCAACTTGATTACTAGTGTAATGAGCCTTGACTATCCTTCCCACACCGCCGTACTTGTTAGATCCTGGTAGAACCCGACGTTCAACATTAACGGCGGTACCTACTGAAAATGGCTTGCCACCATTCTTTTGTGAATCATCTGATTTAGCAGGGGTTGTCGAGGATGATTGAGCAGCTGGAGTAGAAGTACCGTCCTCCTTAACCGGAGTAGACTGGGTAGACTCTTGCTTCTTCGTGTATATTTCCATCTCCTTTTCATATCTCACCTTGTCAGCCTCCGCCTTGTCATTCCACACAGCCTTCTCACTTTGACTCATTGATTTCCATATACGTGATGCAACTTTGAATATATCTGAAGCGGAATGAGTGTCCTTGATCTCTTTAGACTTTGAACTGAAGAAGTGGTTGTATGCATGCATTGGCTTTTTCGGGGCATCATCACTTGTTCCTTCTCCATCTGCAGCAGCGGTACCATCTTCAGAAGACTTGATTATCTTTCCACGCTTATTCTCAGGACCTGCACGTCGGAATACTTCCTCCAAGTCTCCATTGAACAAACGGAGAAGATCACTATCTTCAGCATTCTCCCACTTTCGTCGTACACTTTCCCTTTCAAAAGTCCAATCGTCACCAGACACTGTAATCATAGAATCCCCGTGCGTGGATTCCCTGCCGTGTTTACTATACCAATTTGAAATAAACACCTTGAGACTAGTGGCATCCACAAGTTCAATTAGAAGTGAACTAAGCCTCTTGATAGACGTAGCTGCTTGCACCTTGCCCCTCCATGATGAATTGCCTTCCTTCACATTTCCATTTGAATTAATGTCCCATTTGGCAATAAGTAAACATCCACCGTTGAGTGATCGTTCCAGCTTGATCATCTTATCACGTATTGGTTTCATCGGATCGAAGTGGGGAATTCGTACATTGTAGTTGCGCTCCTTCGTCACATCATTAATATGTAGAGACAGTGGTGCACTGATTCGAGTAGGATACACATTCACATCAGGTACTACAGGTGCCGAGAATACGAATGTCCCTATATGGTCCTGGATCATTGGCACATGAGGGGCACGACGATAATCATTCATAAATACTGCTGGGTTGATGTGTTCAGGAGTGTTTGTATGAAGTAATTCTTTTAATTCCTTCTGATGGATAATTAATGAACGCAAACTCTCATCTTGTAAACTCCAACTATTCTGTTTGTCTGCTGTTTCTTCGTTATTGTCTGATGCCGTGGGCAGATTAGTAATAAACTTCTCGGCATTAAAAGGTAAACGTCGCCATGGTAACGCCAAACAGTATGTGGGTCCGAGTAGCTTGAGAAGTTGCTTAATTTGAGGAGCGGTTAGAGGTATCGGAGGTTGAGGGGTGCTTAGTACTTGTTTTGCCATTGATGGTTGTTTGCCTATATCTAGTGGATCAAATGGCTCAAGCGTAGTTCTATACCGAGCAAACACCATCCCAGATGTGACAAGGAACTCAACATCATCCGGAATATCACACTTGACTTTCTTCTTGTCTTTCTCGTGCATGTCTTGACCCGGTTGATGAATAACTTGAGGATTCTTCTTATGATGTTGCTGTTGAGATGGCATTGGATTTGCTACAGGAGAAGATTGAGGATAGGGAGGCGGCATACCAACATAACCCGGCGGTACTTGTTGGGCAAAAGGTGTAGGTTGGGCCAATTCGTTTTCTCCTTGTTCAGTCGAAGGCTGTTGCTCTGGCTGCAACTCAACATCATCCAACGTAAACCAACCCAGAGATGGTCGCCTCTCCGAACCAAGAGGACCCTGTAAAGTGCAAGTACGTACATGAAAGAATAAAGATGAGATACCAAGTCTTGATTAGGGGGTTGCAACTTGCAAATCCAACAACTTACTATCTTGCTCACATCAACAATCTGGCACTCAGGACAGAACCATTTCCCATCTGGCAGTTTTGTGTAAGGGCTCATACCACTGGAGAAGTATGCAATGGATAGATGTGTGAGAAACAAGTACAACTCAAGGAGAAGGATAAACTAAACAATATTTCGGCATCCAGACAAAATAAGATAATCAACTTACATGCATGCCCTATGGACACTGCTAGGACAACCATCACAACACAACAGATCACCCTCCAATCCGCATATTGTGCACTCATCTTGGTTTATCATTTCTTCGTAATCTTTTGACTGAGGGGCAGTGCCATATCTAGAATTGAAGAGTCGGGTAGCTGCTTCTCGATGGCTAAAGATGTAACTGAATTCGGGCACTTGGAGAAGTTCATCAAGTAGGAATTCAATCATTGATAGTTTGGACGAGATTGAGAGTGCATGATAAGGTGTACCCTTGGAGAGTTGAGAAACTGCTTCCACATGTGATAGTAAGTGATCTGCTGAGGAAGCAGGAGTATCACTCGACTCGTCACCATTTGGTTTATCAGATTCATCCTTGCGTTTTGGTACACTTGTCGTGTCGGAGGAAGGAGCGGAAGACGGTCCATTTAAAAGGTATTGCTCAAGCGAGGTTGCAACCTTATCCGAAACAACAATAGCATTCTTATGAGCCGAACCATAAACGGGTATCTTGTTTAGAGGAATTGGTGGATACGTTCCTTGACTACCTCCCTTCATGGTAGGTTTCACCCATGTACTTTTCTTATGCTCCTTATTGTAGTAAAATGTCTTACCGGTTTTGTTATCAACATGTTGTGTCCATCCTTCTGTGAGGGTTGCATTAGGTACCAGCCTGGATCTTGGTTGTTGACTTGCTTCTGGTTTAGTAGTATCTTCGTTCTGGGTCAAATCTACGACTTCACCTGTTGTGCCTCCTCCTCGAATATTCTTTACCAATGGGTCTGCCACACTATCATCTGTATCCGCCGCTAGAGGATTAGGAACTGTTTCGTTTGGTAATGTATATCCAGCCTTTTCTCGAGCTAATGCAATTCGTCTTTCCATTTCAGTCTTCTCCTTCTGACTTGATAGAGCCGCGGTATGGGCAGCTTTGAGAGCTTTAGAATTATCTGTTGGTGCTGCCTTGAAGTAAGGGACTTTGCTACCCAAATATTGGCTCCTCTGTTCAGAAAAGGACAACTTGTTGGTTGATTCAGCAGAATCCAACGCCTTACCAGCAGAATCTAACGCCTTCTGCCTTGCCACAGCAGCCGCGTTCATGATAACTTTCCTCGATAGGCCATGAGAATTGGCTACCTTTAATAATGCTGGATCAATCTTGCCCTGAGGATGACGAATGCCCGACAAGATGGCATCTCTTAAAGCAACCTTGGCTTCTGGCGTAGCATGGAGTAACGCCTTACCTTCTGTTGCAGTGAGAACAACCCTCTTCTGTTGCTCAGCTCCTCCCGACTGAGACGTTTGAACCTTTTTTGGCCTTCCTCTCTTCCTTCCATTACCCGCCGAGGCTCTCCTTGGACGTTTCTTTCCAGGTGATGGATAATCATCATCTGAATCAAGATCCTCCGCCGAGAAATCACTCTCTGATGAGCTGTCGTTTGACTTGCGTGATCGTCCACGTCCTCGTCTATTCCTCTTCTCGGGTAATTCTTTCATCTTCCTCTTCTTGTCTTCACTAAAAGTTATACCCTGCTGTGCTGATGATACCTTTTGATAACCCCTAATTGCTGCATGTATATGAAAAGGACAGCATAAGAATAGTCCGGAAGCATTCCTCTTTCCCAACGGACCAAAAGGACATTGATCAATCCACTCTGGTTCAACCTTGGTAGTGCTTAGTATAAACTTTGGATTCAAATCTATATCAACCAAGGGCTGCATAGCCTCACTCTTGACATTAATAAACTCCTCGTTATTAACTACTTTCTCATCATCCTCATCACCAGCAGTACCAACGATACCCTCCTCCATTACATCATGAAACTTCTCTTTCGTGGAATTGGCATAATCTTGATAGAATAATGGCCACGTTGTCGAATCCAGAAAGGAAAGGTTGGTACCTCCCTGCATTGGAATCAACTCTGTTTCTTCTAGACCAACTACTTCAGCAGTGCCAATATCAGTATTACTCTTCTTTGTGTTGTTTACAGTCGCATTTCGCTTCTTCCGAACAATATGTTCAACACCACCATCACCAAATCTTGTATATTCACCGTAATTCCTACCAAGGCCACCATTGGCAAATAGTACTCGTAACAATCGAACATGTATATCACCCAATAACTTGGATGGAAGTGGTAACATTAACGCATTTGTAAAGGCATCTAATGTAAATGGACCTAATCGTAATTCATTTGATAATGTACGTAATAATGAGTAGGCCGCGGAGGCGCGGTATGAATGGGTTGGTGAGAATGTTGCGGGGATACATATATCCATTTGTTGCTGTTGTTGTGCAGGTGTAGTAGTTGAGTTTGTTGTTGATTTGGACTTCTTCTTGGTTAATAATGACCTCAAGTAGACTATAGAAGTTTTGTCAATAGGCTTAGCCGCCGGCTTTGATTCCGAAGTCTTCACCTCTGGCTTATTTACAGTTGTTGTAGTAGCTGCGGTTGATGAAACAGACGCTGTTGCCGTTTTAGGAGATGCCATACGAACTCGCTCTTTCAAATCCTCTATAGCCTCATCCACATCAACATCATTGTCACCACTCATACCACTCGGTCTCTTACTCTTATTCTCATGATGCGGACAACGTCTCATAATACACTTTTGTTTCTTCTTATGTTCACCACCAAACTTTGGTTTGTCTAAACAATTTGTACACGTACCACAATCTGGACGTTTACATGCGTCACAGTTGCCACATGCACGTGTAGATTTTGACGACGGTGAAGTATTGATACTGTTATTGGTTGAGGGATTGGGTTTGGAGGACGAACTACCTCGAGAGTTTACAAACTGTGGGGATACTTTCTGAGGAGACGAATCATCCTTCTTGTCTTTCTTTCGAGATACTCCGTTTGGCAAGTTAGCAGTAGCATCTGAAGAAGCTGACTTCTTCGATGCACTCGATTTCAGTACATCAAGTCCCTCAGCCTTAATACAAACATTACAAACCCCATCACGTTCCTCCTTTGACCATTCAGCTACACAATAACTATGTTTCTTCTTAGAATTACCGCACATACTACATGTTTTAACTTGCTGTTGTACTACTGCCTCTTGAGAACTAAGATGACGAGGTTGTTGTGATTGTTGTTGGTTTTGACGATTAATAATTTCTTGTTGTAATAATTGTGCTCCTACACTTGCTGTTTGTGGACTAAGTTCTGCTACCGCTGCTTGGGTGGCAGATGTTTGATTATTATTAGTTGACTTGGGAGATGTAAGTTCTGTTGCCGCAGTTGATATTTGATTTAATCTTCCGGTGTCTGATATTTGATATGACTTTGTAGTATGTTGTGATTGCACTGCTTCTGCTGCTTCGGCTTTGCCCAATGCAGTCTCCCTTACATCTTGACTACTTCCTTGTTGTTTCATAAGACCAGGCGGTGCACTTTGTTTCACGAGTCCAGGTGGTGCGTTCTGTTTAACTAAACCAGGAGGTACACTTTGCTGAACTCCAGGAGGTGCGTTATTATTACTTGAACCAATATTCAATTGAGGTTGTTGTTGAGCTGAAGATACAATTGATGGATGATAATTACCCGACACTGACACTGAACCTGCTTGAGATGCTGATCTGTAATATTCATGTGGTGTCATTGTTTGTGGAGTAACCTGTTGATTGTTAGCCACATGAAATTGATTATTGTTCACATGATATGCATTACTTCGTCCTCGAGATGATTGTGCACTCCTATCATACGTTGCAGAAGATTCCATCATCCTCTGCTGCTGCTGTTGTTGATAAGGTGAGGTATTATTGTAATATGCTCTGTATTGAGATTGAACTTGGGGAGATGCAGAAGATCGAGCAACATATCCATATTGAGTTCTAGGCTGTTGATGTTGCAATTGTTGATGTTGTTGATACGATGATGGATGTCTGCTGCCATTATTTGGTGAAGTATACTGTAATACATGAGATGGATTGGTTGTAGAAGATGCTGATTGTTGAGATGATGCCACTTCTACTCCTTCAATTAAACGATATCCATACTGAGGTGGATACCCATTCGATTGCTGTTGAGATTGAGCTCCTCCTTGAGATGAAACTCGCTGATTATTATTGTTATTTGCAGAAGATTGAATATTATTACCATTTTGTTGCTGCTGTGCATACTGCTGTTGCAACTGCTGTTGCTGAGAGTATGCATTCACAGAGTGAAAGGCATTATTTTGCTGCTGTTGTTTTTGTTCGTCATCCATTATTGTGTTGTACCTATACTATGTATCTGTTTTACAGTATGCACGGCGGAAAAAGATTGGCGTGAGAAATATATAGATGATATAAAACAGTATTGCACAACACATACGCTGCGCTCGAGTACATTTCCTTAATATGCAAAAGTTTCATTATAACAAGGTGCACCTTAACATCAAAAGTTGCAATGACTTATATTATTTGGTGCATATGATATGCACTATACAACCCTCTCAAAAACACCACCGCACACACTCACACACTTAAAAACATACATAAAACAGCAATCCACGCACCTTATATGTATTAAACCCGGTAAATAAGAGATGTATTACAATCCTCGCCAATCAAAAATCGATAAGGACAAATGACAATATTGATACTTTAAAATATGACAGACGGTAAAATTGTCTGTGTCAAAAACACTAGAAACCCAACTCCGCGATATATTATAAAGTATAATAATATTCAGTGTCGACGTCTATTGCATTGAAGGTTTGTAGTGCAATAGGTGCTATTGATTAGTGGTGAAGAAGCACTCTACCAATTCCTCTGTACAAAATCTGCGTACAATCTATGTACAACTTTATAAATTAAACTTTTGCTCAATTCGATTGCCTGTGCTTTAGCTAAACTACCACTGTCTCTTGCATTTTTCCAGAGACAGCAGTGGCTAGTGCATCAAATAGGGCCATACACTAATTTCTGAAAGCCTCGTTATGAGGCCAACCCTTTTTAGGGAGTTTGTTAGTGATTTTGAGGTGGTGAAGTGGGGTAGGTTTTATTTTGGGAACCTTTGATGTTGGAACTCGGTGGATGTCTTTCACTTTTTTTGTTTTAGCAACTTCACTCTCTGGACAACTGACAACAATTGAGCGTTCAATATGATTAGTCTGATAAGCGGCAGTGGTTGCAGTAATTAGTTCATACTTTACATTGGTTTATTTTCTATGATAACTGCTGGTATATGATATAATAATAATTTATTATAGGGCGTCATTTTTATTGCTCAGAGGACAGAGGATTGCTGTGAACTATTTCAATATTCAGTTACCATATAGGTACACTTTACACATCGATTGTTATAATAATAATATATCAGCTCATATCAGTCAACAGACAAATTCTACAATCATTCGGCGGTGGTGTTTATCTCAAGTCATACTAAATGGCTGATGACGATAGTATTAATGAGTACTACAATCAAGATATTCCTCAACATACTACACATTTGTTGGACGAAGAGGTACTAGGTCAAATCAAGTTGAATGATCCAGCCATTACTTCATTGGCGGTTAGCTGGTATGAAGAAACCGGCTATGCACAGAGTGTGAATTGGACTATGGAACGAAAGTCGATTGGATATAACACACAACTGAAGAGGCTTTCCATCTGCGGTTTAGGCGACAATACCAGAAGCAAATCGTTCTGTATTGGGCTTGCTGATAATCAATCCATTGAAGACTTTATCATATGCGACAGTGAACTACCTTTAGTGATCGCTGATGAATCAATTATGGCAACTCTTTATCCCTTTTTTGCGCACAATAATAATTTGAAAAGTATTGAATTTGATGAGAGTAGTATTGGTGATGATAATACCCGTATGCTAGCATTCTCTTTGAAGATGAGAGGTAACAAAAGCACATTGAGAAAGATCACTTTTTGGGACTGTTCTTTGGGTGGAGAGAAAGTAGTGGGAGAACTAATGACGGCCTTGGAGGGATATGATAATCTCAAAGAACTCTCACTGTGTGATACCGAGTTCGGGGGAAAAGGCGGTTTTGCATCATTAGCAAAGTTACTTCAAAAAACAAACTGCAGTTTGGAAAAGTTGGATGTATCACATAACAATCTTGATAATGAATGCTGCAACATATTGGCGAAAATGCTTACCAAAAATAGATCATTGAAAGTCCTGAACTTGAGCAGCTGCGTGTTTGATGAACAGGGTATGAGGTCATTAAGCAATTCGTTAGTGAATAACAATATATTGAAGCATCTCATATGTAAACAGTCATCCATTGGAAGCATAGGGCTGAAAGTATTATCATCCCGATTACCATATATGATATCATCACTGAAGGTGCTAGATTTAAGTGGTTGTGCAATTGATGATCGAGGTGCAGCAGCATTGGGTAGTGCTTTGAAAAGTAGTGTCACAGCTGTGAAGGCTTTAGAACTCAATCAAACATCGTCTATCTCTTCAGCGGGATGGAACGATTTCTGTGTCTGCTTACGAGATTCCAACTCATCATTGAAAAGACTCTCTATTGCCAATTGCGACATCGATGAAGTCAAGATAACTGTGTTATCAAATGCACTGCTCAATAATTCCACTTTGAAGACGTTGATACTTAGTCACAACAACTTGGACTCTCATAGAATCAATGTTTATGGTTTGATGCATCGAAGACCAATTGGTGCCGACCCTTGGCAGAGTTTCTCATCTGTCCTCCGCCATCCTGACTCGGGTTTAGAAGAACTCGACATGCATGGTTGTGGTCTCACTGATGAGGATGTGATAGGATTTGCTAATGACTTGGCTAATAACACCAGCTTACGTAGTTTAGTATTGTCTGGTAACGGTCTAACACGAAGAAGCTGGGATGTGTTCTCCCTTTTTCTATTCAACAAAACAAGTATTCAAGCAACATACGAATCGAATCATACTCTGTGCAGTTTGTCGAAGCCTGGGGACTCGAATCTCCCTGATCATCTTGTATCATCACTGCAAACGAACGGGCTCGGAACCGGAGTTGCTCGTCAGAAGATACTTTGGCATTACTTCTTGAGTGGCGGGGGTACTATCAACGTCAAGCAATTTTTAGATATGGATATGAATGTTCTACCTCAGGCGATATCATGGATTGGAAGAGCGGATGATGAGGGGCATACTCTGATGTTCACGCTATTGCAGAGTATGCCCTATCTATTCGATACCGATGGTATGAAGGCATTGCAGAATAGTGGCAAGGCAAGCTCTTCACAGAAACAGAGGCGCGTTTTCTAAAGAATAGATCAGTTATTGTCAAGGAAGACTAAAACATGGTACTAGGAAGACTAAGATATAATACTCCTAAAGTTAGAGGTTATTTTACATGACACATAAACTCCCCAGATAACTGACTTATGACCCGTCTCCAAACCAGTGGCGGCACCTTGTCGTGTACATGTCACGCCTCTCCAACTCCAAAGATACACGTTCTGCCTCCATTAGTGCCTCAACATCATCTAACAAGGCCACCCGATTCTCAAGACGCTGTAGCCTTTGATCTACAATATCCATGAGGGTACGCTCAATCTCAGATTCCGCTTCGGCAGCCTTTTGAGAAGCAGAACTCGCCACTGCTGCAACAAGGGATGCCTTCCGTGCCTCCGACACATCGTCTGTACATTGGAGAGAGCCCTCAATGGCAGCTTTTAGTACCTTTGGATCTACCCCATCAACAATGGCAGATAATGAGGCCTTGTTGCCACCGTTGGAAGAGGCATCGGCAACCATTTTAGCACTATCACTCGGTGGAGAGATGAAGGCACGCTGACAATCTGATGGGGTGACACCATCACCCATCTGAGCTGCAACTGCATCCCACTTAACGAAAATTGTTGCCTTGCTCGATGGGTCAGACCCATCAGCTGGACGCTTCTTGGCATTCTTGAAGACGGCTACCTCGAGTGCCTTAACACGCTCAGTCGTCCAAACGAAGGGATCCTTGGGCGGAGACTTTCGTTTAGTTCCAGCGATGCCCCGTAACACAGGGTCACTAGGAGCGGTCTCTCCAATCTGACCGCCATTCAACAATCCCCAATCCATCATAAACTTATGCAGCCTTAACAAACTACCGGCATCGCCAGGGATGGAACGACGAATGGCAGTAGACGTGATAAACTGCTGACCATTCTTCTTGGCAAGTTCAAGAATCTTTTCCCGTGCAGCAATATATGTGTCTGCGGTACGATGTGGTGCTGAAGAGTTGAACCACTCAGGTAAACTACGCTGTTCCAATTCAGATGGCTTCGTGTCTTCATACCAAGATGGCTTCACAATAGTAACTTCTTCTGCTGCCGTAGAACTTGATTGATAAAGTGAGGCAGAAATTTGAGTTCCTTCAGGTAGAGATACTACTTTAGCAAGTCCAGTCTGTGTTGGCAAAGGTGCAGGAGCCGGTGCTACTGTAGCACTCGAGGGTACAGCCTCTTGAGTTGTCGTGGCGGATGTTGCTTGAGTATTACTGCTTGATGATGGTGGTGCGGCAGCTGCTGCACTCGAAGCTTGCGGCTGTGGTGCAGTTGTTTGATCATCTGATGACTTCGATTCTGATGGCGGCTCACTTTCAACATTATCAACGTCCATGGCATCCGCCTTGGGAGGTTCATCTGACCCTTCTTTGGGCTGTTCTGATACTGGTTCTTCCTTGACTTCTTCGTTAACGTTCTTCTCTGTGGCATCTACTTGCATCGCATCATCCTTGACTTCCGTCTGAACATTCTCTTCGACGGCTACATCACCGGCAGGAGCATTGCTATCTTCGGCGGCTGGAGGCGAAACATCCTCTGTCGCAACTTCGCCGCTAGCTTCTGGATTTGTTGACACATTCGAAACACCTGCCACAACTTTCTCCTGCTCTTGTGGGGGTGCATTATCAACAGACTCCTCCTTCTTTCCCTCTTCCTCTTCTCCACCACCACGCATACTAATTGCCTCCTCTCCACCACTGTTCTCCTCATCTTCGGGATGAACTAAAATGGGTACACTATGATATGATGTCACGGTTGATGGCATAATCATTACTTCCATTTCATCCGAGGGTGGTGCTTCCTGGACTGTCA
>Ga0214480_100598_pt1 | contig 17969 bp, 13 predicted proteins | sample M1_20Mar14CPVII9_3_FD_165042 | JGI IMG/M metagenome (GOLD analysis project Ga0214480, IMG submission 165042) | Marine eukaryotic communities from Monterey Bay, California, United States - M1_20Mar14CPVII9sort6BwellE17 | ecosystem: Environmental > Aquatic > Marine > Unclassified | place: USA... | reverse complement strand
TAAAGGATAAAGTAGTAGGCGATAGTGGGGACAGTTCATTGTCAAACAAGCACATTAGATTCGACGATAAATCAGTTACAAAGAATGATATACTTCCATCAAATAAAAAGAAGAAGAATAGAAAGAGGAAGCGGAATCATACGCCATCAGTTGATATCGATACTGCTACAACTAATGAGAAGAAAACATCATGCAACAAGCAACTATTTAATGGGTTAATACTTGCAATATCTACATTGGAATCTAAGCAAACCAACACTACATCATCATCTACTACAACTATTAATACTTCATCAATAATGAATAACAAAACACTGAAACAAACACTGCAATCACATGGTGCAACCATATCCCCACAGGTACATAAAAAGGTACACTACTTAATAGCCACTGATAGTGCTATACAGAATTTAACACAACGCGTTAGACAGGCATATAAACGAAATGTTGATATAGTTAATGTTAATTGGATAGATGAATGCATCAAGAATACAACAAAGAAATGTAGTAGAGTGGATGTTGAAGCATATATATGCAATGAGTTAGTGAAGACTTTGATTGACGAAAAGGAAAGAGAGAAGGAGAAACAAAAGACGTCTGATGGAGGAGATGATGGAAACACAAGCGACATACCAGCTGAAGATACTAATGGTTGGTCAACACCGATAGAACTCGATTGTTGCTGTGTATGTCATGAGAATGGAGATGACAACTGTCCGTGGTGTACCGGACCTGAGAATACTTGTAATTTGACATTGGCTAGGTTGGCAAAGAAACAACAATGTACAAAGACATAGTTATATATTTTATCAAGAGGAATCTGATCCATAATTCGCCAGTAAACCACCTAAAGCACCGCCGCCATTATCCGAATCACTATCACTCTTTATTGGCTCTGGTTTCTTTGCAGCAGCAGTATCTGTCTTTACTCTTTTTGGTTCAGGAGCAACATTAGTAGTCTTTTTCTTCTTTCTTTTGACCTTGAATATCGGCATATTGCTCTTCTTCTGTTTACCCTCCTTCGCTGCATTTTGCAACTCCAACTGTTTGGCCATTAATGCTTCTGATTCCTCTCTCCGTTGTTTCTCAGCTAACAATTCATCTTCTTCATCAAGTCTACGAATTACAGGACCGTCGCTGCCCATTGCAGCAGATGCTGATCCAAACTTTATACTACTAACAAGATCCTCTTCTTCTTTTGTAATACCATGTTCATTCAGATCAATTTCATCTTCTGGTGTCTTTCCCACAGCTGCCTCGCGCGCCTTCAGTACAGCCTCGGCAGCATCCATCTTCCTCCCGCCTTTCATTAAACTTACATGACGTTTATTCATTGCCTGTATCTCCTCTAATGCATCCATCTCTGCCATTTCACGTTGACTTTCGGCTACACGATTTTCCAATGCCTTCATTGAATCTAACTTTTCATCCTCTTCTAATTGTTTCTCATGTTCTGCATTTGTTTTGTTTTCATCATGCCATACTTCATAATTTCGAGTACCGCCGCTTTCCATTTCATAATCTGCATTCTTTGGATCCGTTACTGAAGATTAATATTGATATAGAGTATGGGTGAAGTCAGCACAATAGGTAATGAAATCATATCACTCACAGACATTTAATATCAATATGTACTTACAGAAGGTTATCGGACGTGCACAATCACTACATTTGATATAAAATCGAAATCGTTGTATACCCAAGTACTTTCCATTTATACCTATAGAGATGACAGATATATGTGAGATGATATTTGAAAATGTGGACTCATGATAAGCACAAAACATGATAAGCTCACCTTTTACTGGTTCCTTCTTACTATTAAACTTTCGTCCTCTATACAAGAATGTTGAACATGTTTGACATTGTATAGAGAACGGAAGCATCATTCGCACTGGTATTAAATCATCCTATATAATTTTGTGCATATGATGTGTTAGTAAATTTATAGATTGAAATAGCAAACATAGTATATATTGCAATAAACACATACCTTTGGCTTTTTACCCCGTGGTACGAGCTTTGGATCAAAATCAGCTGGGATATACTTGTTTAGTACCTTACGCTCACCCATGGTTCGATATGATTATACTATTGAAAACACGAAGAGAGTTTGATGTACTTTTATCGTGGGTGTGTTCGATATTATCGCCCAAGGTCTATCTGAGAAAATAATACTAATGAATACCACTGGTTAATAAAGAGATAATTGAGTTTACTAGTACATACGCACAGGCGGCAATCTATCTGTGCTTTCAACAACACAATCATGAAATAAGTTTGAAGTTTGTGCGGCATAAGGTAAGATCGATCTTAGCTATCCTAAGTAGGTAAACAGGATAAGCCTTATCTCAAGGAAGTGAAGTAAGAAGTAAGAGTCTTGCTTTTAAAAGGCCTTTGAATCGGTGATCACATCTTGTGTTTGTGGCCGTAGACTTATAAAGGTTACATCAAGTATCATAAATCCAAGCTAAGATAAAGAACCAATTTCAATTACATACAATCTTAAGAATATGAAGTCGTCAACTATTACAATCCTCTCCCGATTAGTATTTATTACTCATTCAATTACCTCTTTAGTCTCTGGCTGTGACGAAGACACTTGTATTATAAGTATTACTGAGAAACCGTGTTCTTGGGGATACGGTACTGTGGTTCCTGATGCCAAATGCAAAAGCTCTTATGCATGTTTAACTTATGGAACTGACTTTTGTTGTACTAACTGTAACCTCAACGCGGCTACAAATCATCTCCGTGGCAACATGCTTAGTGATACACCAACAATGAAGAATCGGATAACATTTCAGTAGCCGTCTTTTGTAATGTTTGTAGTACCATCAACTCTGAATAACGAACATCTTTTGCCATATCTGCTCTAAGCTGTCTATGTTCTTTTGCCACTTGATCATTCAAACCTGAAGCATCATTTTGTTTAGCTAGCCATGTATCGACAGCTTTCCCATGGGTCACAAGAGATTGTATTCTATCATTGATTCCTTCATTAATGAGTTCTAATGCTGAAGTATTCCAATCTACATCTTTGTCTAATGATGCCGCTGCCATTGCCATTTGAGAAGCCTCTATTGGAGATGCATCACTCTTCTGATGATTGTTGCGCAATTGAGATATAGCTGATGCTGCTGCACGATACGCAGGAAGAATAGACTCAATTGCAGTATGATGATGGTGATCATTAGAGGTATCTGATGATGATACATGTATCTTCGTACCCACAACAACACATGGTCGACGCAGTGGGAAGGGATATTCAGAGGGCTCTGATGCCTGGACAAACAAACTAACAACTTCCAATCGGTTCAGTTGGTCCGGTCTATCATCACTTTGATTGTCATCATCTATCGTCTGTTGTCTAGCTTTGATCTCATTTGCTGCATTGACGGCTGCAATCACAGCCTGTACTAATGGACCGTAATTCGTCTCAAGTAGTAAATCAACCTTGTCATCCTCCATATTGTTGGGTGTAGGAAGAGAAGCAGGTGACAAATCTAGTACCGAGGGAAACAATGGTATAACTGCACACTCCCATCTTGCCTTCTTGAGTCTAGGGACAAAGCCATAAGATGATGCAATATCCCAAGCTGGTCGCCAACCATAGCATTTGAATAGCTCCTCTCCCTTCTTGACATCACGAAGAGTTGTAACTACAATCTCTCCATTACCCTCTGCTATCAATTCATCATCACCTTTGCCTACAAGCCATTGCCACTTGACATTCGGATTCTCAGAGTCATGATTTAGCATATCTACTAATGGAACTAACATGCGTCCTTTCCCATCAACATCTCGTCCTGCCGCATCGCCAAAGGATCGAGAAAGTACCGCAGTAAAGGCTGAGAAGATTGCGTTTAGTATATCTGTCTGTGTTAAGCTCGAATGCTCTGATAGAAAAGCAGCTGACCATTCACGAATTACTAAACCAATGCCTGCACGAACTTCTCTGGCTTTCGTTTGACCCATAGTACCTTGTAGAAGAGTTTGTATCTCGTCGTCATTCCAGTATAGATAGTGAGTAGGAAAAGGGTGATTGTCGTCGTTGTTGTGCTGTGGCAACAGAGGCATTGCATCCAAGAATAACTCCAACCTTCTAGATTGTTCTAATGCATATGAAATACCTTCTGATCCTTCTTCTTGCTGTTCACTGGTTATATCTTTCATATCTTTATATCTCGTCAGTTGCAAATGTGCAATGATCCCAGCAAGCACTGCCAGTCTCTTACCCTCGTCACTATTTGTGTTCTCTGTATTAGCCCCAAACTCCTTGTTCCACATTTCCTTAAGTATTGCAAATACCTCATCTTTTCCTTTTTCATCTTCATTGTAGGAATCTAATATTGAAGTAGCATCAATCTTACCCACTTGTTCTAAATTCAATGTCATACATGCGGTGTCTTTAGGTATATCATCCACAGCCAAGATTCCAGTACCTCCATCTGATGGTGAGCGTACTACAAGATCTATACCAGAAACACTACCTTTGTTATTACTTTCAAGTGTAGTTTTCCACAGTTTGGAATGAGGGTGTACAACTTCCTCTTGAGCTGATGTCGTAGATTGGTGTAGTAAAACATTATGATGATGCTGATGAGGATTACAATTAACAAACGCATCTACCAAGCACATAGTTGCAACTACTACTACTGCAACTAATACTATCAACAAATGTCTCATTGTATTATATTCTTATATGCTCTGATCAGTATCGTTTCCGCCAGCGTTAGATTCCACTTGCCACAGCCCAAGCGCAATATCTCTTTAATAAGCACAGTATCAGTTTCACTATATCGATTACCTAGTTAATAATAACGCCATAAATGACAAATTTGCCGTCTGTCCGTCTCCGACAATTGCAAATTGCATTTAGCAAGTTGTCATATTGATATACCATGGTTAAACTAACAACAGCACAAAAGAATAAGCGTAAACGCGAGCGTAAGAAGCGTGAACGCGCTGAACGTCTTGAGCAGGAGAAGACAGCAGCTCAAAACGCAAAGTCTGAGAAAGATGATTCAGAAAATAACAACTTTGATGTAGATGTAGAAATTGAATATGTTGCAGAGCCATTATTCCCTAATGTAAATGCTGATGTAAGTGGTGATACTAATATGGCGGTACCAGCAGCTGATGTCGCTGCTAATGCTGAAGAAGATGATGGTCAAGATTTACAAGCGGTAATGAGACGTTTTCAAGATAGGGCCTCAGTTACTTATGTTGTTACCGATGAGGAAACTAATAATGAAGGTGGTGATGATAATAGAGGTAGTAAAGAAGTTAAAGATTCGGATGATGAAGCTCTTGAGGATGAAAATGGTGAAATGTTATCGAAGCGTAAACTCAAGGTAAGTTTTTGTGCACATCTTGTGCTCATAATTATTTGTTTTATCAGTTTTTATTGCAACATCGTCAAGGTGTCTTTGCTTTGTATCGTTATTCTTTGTTCATGATATATATTATTATTTTGTATTTATCACACCATAACCTTCTAACCTATATAACTTTTATCTCATATCATACATCTATATTTTAGGATATGTTACGACCAACAGTTGCACAATTAAAACAAAATGTATTGCACCCAGAATTAGTAGAAGCACATGATGTTACTGCACCCGATCCTGAATTTTTAGTATATTTAAAGAGTATACCGGGAACAGTGCCGGTACCACGACATTGGGGACGGAAACGTAAATATTTACAAGGTAAACGAGGTGTAGAGAAGGCGCCATTCGCTTTGCCAGACTTTATTATCAAAACGGGGATTTGTGATGTACGAGATGCTACTGCCGAGGATGAATCGAAAATGAGTATTAAACAAAAGAATCGAATGCGTGTTTCTGGTAGAGGTGGTGGAGTGGATGTTGATTATCGGACATTATATGAAGCATTCTTTCAACATCAGACTAAACCTGAAAAGATGACAAAATTTGGGGATTTATATTATGAAGGGAAAGAGTTTGAAACTACAAAATCGTCCAATTTTCGTCCTGGATATATGAGTGATAAGTTACGTGAGGCATTGGGTGTGTCGAACGAATACAGTCCGTCACCATGGTTGATTAATATGCAACGATATGGACCACCGCCGAGTTATCCCAATGCTAGTATTCCTGGATTAAATGCTCCGTTACCTACCGGAGCAAGTTATGGATATCACGTGGGTGGTTGGGGAAAGCCTCCAGTGGATCAATTTGGAAGACCATTATACGGAGGCGATCCTTTCGGTACGCCGGCAGAACAAAACAAGGGAATTGAGGATGAGAATGAAGACTTGTATGGGTTGAGTTCAGGCGGGGTAGCACCAACAGGTGGCATGATTACAAGTGATGGTAAAGCAATTGGCAAGAAGCTTTGGGGAGCATTGCCGAGTGCGTTTGGAGACGGTGATGACGACGAGGAAGAAGAATCATCATCTGAAGAGGAGTCTAGCGATGAAGAAATGGAAGAGTCGGACGAAGAAGGTGAAATGGCGCCTCCTCCACCACCACCGGGTGCTGGGGATGACGCTTCTCGAGCCCCAGGTATGGACTCTGTATTACCTGATGGAGTCGATAGTGTCGTGCCCTCGTCTGCAATTGATCTTCGTAAGCCTGGGGATGAAACACCCATTACCGGCGAAGCTCCTAAACAACTATACACAGTGTTGCAACAAACCACTGCCGATAAGGATGCCCAACAAACGTCTGTCTTTGCCTCTGACCATGCATATGTTTTACCTGGTGCTGGGCCTGGCTCTGGTATGCCGGAGGGTGCTGCTAGTGTCTTATCCAAGTCCGTTGGGCCGAAGGATGGTGCTGCCAAGAGAGCAAGGGAGAAGGATGACGAAGACGAGGCTGAAGAAATGAGCAAGAAGTTCAAGTTTTAGATGATTAAATCTAGATTTGACAAACACACGACGATATCCCAATCAATCATGTGATCTTTTTCGATAAGAGGAAAGAATAAGAATGAGCTCAATCATGCAAGTATGCCTGCGAAAAACATGTTTCAAGCGTGGTAGGTGTCAACTTCTGCTTACTTCAGTTCAAGCTCATAAATGTAATTTGAAGTTATACAACAGTTATTCAAGCCAGGATGGTATTCATTTTTGGTAAAGACAGTGATGTCCAAAGTCTACTTCCTCCGTGTCAAGATGTTGTGAGATCTCAGGCACCTGACGTCACAGTATCAGTTGGGTCAGGTGACTCTAGGCAGGAGTTCAAGTGTTATAAAGTCATGCTTTCCTTTGCATCAGAATATCTCGATGCAATGTTGAGCTCTAGCATGAAGGAGGGAGAAATGGGGAAGATTGACTTTCCTGATAAGGATCCAGAGGAATGGAAGCTCTTCTACGACTTTATTTCTCCGCAAAAGATAGGAGAAGCAAGTATCAGTGCAGTGATTAGTGATGATAATGTTATGATTTTACTGCCGTGGTTTAATGAGTTTGGCATCAATGCCTATGTGAAAGAATGTGATGTCTTCCTCTCACAAAAGTATTTAAGTGAAGATGAGAAGACGTTCTGGGACAAAGATCAACAGTCTGGGGAGAGAGAGGAAGATCACCAGACTCGTCTAGCCGCAAGAAAGAGCAAGTTTGATGCACTTCTAGGTGTATTGAGCTTGTCTAACATGTACTCCCTACCATTAACCAAGGCGGAAATTGGAAAGAGGGTGGCTGAGTTGTTAAACATGCTTGTACAAACCAAAGATTTGTTTGACCTAGCTGCGATTTCATCTATTGCCCAAAGCCTCCCTCCTTTGAGTATAGATGACGAGAAAGGATTGACAATTAGTGCAGGAGAAAGCGAACATCTCTGGCCAGCTTGTGAGGAGATCTTATCGCCTTATGTCTCTACCCTCTCTCAAGAAATAATTGATGACAAAGATCGATTTTGTGGTCTGTTCTACTGTTACATGCGCGTTAAAGTGGAAATGAACAAAGCAGCAGTTAGTATCATCCACTCCGTCATTCATGATGCCCCAAGTAGACTTTATGATTTAATGCCGGGTACTAAACAAGCAGATTCTTTAGCAAGAGATAAATTGAAAAAGATTATGTCAGATTACTACAAAGACAAGCACAAAAAGGATTTCCAGGATCTTGGTATTACTCTCCCAGCCGGATATCATTGGTAGATCCTTGGTATTACTCTTCCAGATGGGTATCCCGAGTTTTAAAAGACGGGTTCCCTCAGCCTCCGGGAAGTTACTTTATGATTGAACTGTTTTGAAGTAGATATAAAGATCTATAGTCTAGTGATCTATATACATTCCTAATAATATCTTTATACAGTATATTCATTCTAAAACTATTCATCGACAATCCCCCATGCAGGCTCTAATGGATCAAGTGGTTTAGTTACATTCAAGTATATATCCGACGACAAAATCTCCTTCACTTGATCCGTTGTTCTAGGCCAAGCAATCTTGGCTGTTACCGGTCTATGATCAGAAAGTACGGCACTACCTTCCAACTCTATATCATCACATCGAACACATACTATTCGTGTACCTTTTGTATCCAAGTAACCTAATGCGAGAGCTGCACACTTGTGTTTTATATTCTTCTTATTATTCTTTGCCAATCTAAGAAAGATATGATCAACACTGACTCTCTTGCCTAAATGATCACAGTGTGTGACACCAACATTGACTTGTCCTCCAATACTGGTGAGCATTTGTTCTCCTACTGCAGATTGACAATTCACAAAGTTATTAGTCTCACACAGTTTTGCAGCAAGTCCACAAGAATTGCTATTGAAATCTCCACATACAATCTCTAAAGACTCTTCTCCAGTATTTGTGGTTTCCCATTCACTACTTGCTTTTGATAACGCTTTCAATATTATGCCAGCCTCCTTCTCTTGTCTTTTATTGTTGATCTCTGGATCTTCATGACCAGGATAAGATAAGTGAGAGTTTGCAAGGAACACATCCCTACTTCCATCTTTGCATCTCTCTTTACACTGTACAATTTGTGCTATCCGTTGTGGTCCTGTTAAGACTTTATCTGATTTGACTAAGTCCAATTGACCATCTTTTCTTATTAAACAACACATACCATCATCTCTCATCTTGCCTTCTTTTCCTGCAGGTCTACGTTCTGATATTATATCAAATGTATCTCCTATTTTGGTATTGAATATTGATATAAACTTCTCATCAAACCACCCTATATTGAGTTGCATGCAATATGTTTCCATAAGATGTAAGTTATTATACCAAATAAACATGTATACATATACACAAACAATACACAACTTACATTCTTGTAATAGTACAACGTCGGATGAAGAGAATTTCTTTGCTATATAATCAGCTACGCCCTCAGCTCGTGGTCTCCACCAGTCTTCTCGTTCAGACTCTCTATGATTAACATCGTCATCATCATTGTAGTATGAAGGAGGACATGGACATATCAAGGGGTCAAGTCCATTTAGTAATAATTCTCTCTCAATTTCCATTGATCGATGAACTGGAGCTAGAATGTTAAATGTAGTTATCGACAGTGCATGCGAAGAGAGGATACATATCAATAGTTGCAATAGCATCATGGCTATTGCTATCCATCCCTTTATCCGCCGCCTACAGCATAACATCAGATGATGAATAGCTGCAACTCTATGAATTCGGGGCTATTACTATCCGTCCCTTTATCCACCGCCTACGATAACATCTATTAGATGATGAACAGTGTGCAACATAATTTGGCAAGTTAGTGGCTCTTCGTCTTCGCTCGAAAAAATCGGCCGATCACGGAACCACTATCATTGAAAGATGTATACACTAAATTTTATGGATTTGCTGTCTATTTATTGTACACTGAATGTAAATCCAGCCCTCCCCCCGCATATTGCATGATATATCATGATATAATCTCGTGTCATACTTACCTACTTATGAATAGGATACCTTTTTGAGGATGATACATACGAACAAGCGATAAGTAGGTAGTAACGACGATGAACACGAACACAAGGTCGATTGGCTTCCTAGAGATAGAGATAGAAGCATATCATCAATGGAAGGCATTAGTTTAATATCTATACAGGGGTCCTCCTTTTATAAACAATATTATCCAATGAGGTGGACTTGGAATTTGTGGATACGGATGCTAGACCATCCTTGATCAATTCATCGAGAATATAAGTGATAATCTCAATAGTACAGAGTGATCTAAGCTCCAACCAAATAGCTGGGACGCTATCAGTATTCCAGTTCTGGCATTGAATCTCAAGCAATACCTCGTGCGGAGGTAGAGCTTTCTTCCCCTCTCCAAGTCCGACATAACACATTGCCTTCAACGTATCAATCGCCTCTTGATTTAACGAGCCATTACTATCACAATACTTATCATATCCAACAGAGTTGTAAGCCGCCGTATTCTGTGCATGAAATATCGATGAAGAGTTGTTCAATTCTCTCCAAGCACTAGAAGAGGAAGCAATGTCGAATATAGAAGTTGTTGGTGGCGGTGGTGTGGTACTCTCAGGAGTCGGGTTCCATCTGTTGTTATAAAGAGACTTGTTGTAAAACACAGTAGAGTTGGCATACATGACAGCGGGTGGCATGCTCATGTCCACATCCTCCTCTCTTTGCGATGAAAACAACGATTCCTGTGCTCGTACTCGTTCAGATACACTCTTGAGTTTACGCCCATTGCCGAAGATTAGGTTGCGATAACTCAGCTTGCTACTTGATCCGAATCCGGTGGGGATTTGACTCTGTTCATTATACTGAGCAGGACGTGAGGGAGACAATTCGTGTTTGTCCTCAATGGCAGTACATGTTGCCATGTTGATGTCCCAAGTGTTCATAGCACAGTACCAAACATCAGGCAAGTCTGCCGCACTGATCCTTGGGGGCAATCGACGCCACTTCTCACACTTCTCGCATTGCACCCACTCTTGCTTGGGCCCGTCTTTGTCTTTGGGCTTGCGTCCAGGGCGGCCCCGTTTCTTAGGCATAGGTGAATCTCCATCACTCTCGTCAGTGTTAGTTTTACTCTCAGCTGCATTTTCATCGGCATCATAGAACTCAGTTTCCTTGTCACTACCAAACTTTGGTGACGCAGATCTACTAACTCCTCTTCTACCCTTGGACTTTGTCCCTGTAGCTGCTTCAGCAGCGGCAGCCTGTGCTTCCTCCATTTGCTGCTTCTTGTAGGCAAGTTTCTTCAACCTCTTCTTCTCTTTTGCCACTTCCTTGGCTGTTTGTTCTGGAGCATCACAATTATTTCGCTTAGAATCATATGTATTCAATTCACAGAACCAATTATCTGGTAAAGTATCAAGATCAACAGATGCAGGTAGATGACGCCACTTGTGACATCGATCACATTGCACCCACGGATCCTCCTCCTTCTTCTTCTTTGGGGTATCCTTGTCTTTTCTGGGCTTCCTTTTCTTCTTCTCGGCACCTATCTTTTCGTTTGCAAGCTTGGCGGCCTTTCGGCCAGATCGTGCCATGGGAGCGATGGGGTAGTCTCTCTTCTTCTTGCCACCGGTAGTACTCGAAGTTGGTTCAGCAGGTGGCACGGGTGATGGATTGGTTGAAGTTGCGGCTGAACTTGTCGGGGGCTTTTCGCCGCCATCTTTATCATCTTCTGATGGTCGAGGGGAAGTGTCAGCAACATCAGGAGATTCTTCCTTCTCTTTGGGCTCGGCGGCAGGTGGTTTGAGTGCAATCACTTCTTCTTGCGCCAAGCGCTGCACCTCGGGTTGCTTCGAGGAGTCATCTTCTTTTGTAATCTTCTGTGAGGGCTCTTGTGTGTCCTCCTTTGCAACCTTTTGTGGAGGCTCTTCTTCTGCTACCTCTGGTTCAACCTTGCTTTCTTCTTGATGTTGTTCCTTCCTCTTCTTAGTACTAATGTGAATGCTCAACTTGGGCTTCTTGGTTGTTCCAGGCGAACCTGATGGTTTCAATTCCAAGGTAGTGCCATCCTTCATTGGCTCAGAATCGACATCCATTGGACTTGTGTCATCGCTTGTGGTCTTTTCCACATCTGCTTCAACCTCAGTTTTATCTTCAGCAATAGGAGCCGAGGTCTCTTTCTCTTCGACGTCTTCCGAAACCTTTTGTTTCTTTTGACTAGGCTCGTCCACATCCTTAGTAGCAGCAGTAGCGTCGTTCTTCTTTGCATCTTCTTCCAACTGCTTCTTGCGCTTGGCGCCTGGTAATCCAATACGGATACTAAGAGGACCGCGCTTCTTCTTCTTTGGTGGTTGCTCGTCAGCAGCTGGTGTATCAACGCCCTTCTCTTGATCATTATCATCTCCACCCATGACAGCATCCTTACCTGATGCAACAATCTGCTTCTCTTCTTCGTCGCCATTCTTTGGATCTTGGACATCAACATGTGATGGCAACTTGTCATCGGTTACGGCAGATGTCGCAGCAACGCCTGCAAATGATGAATTGGAACAAGTCGATCCACTACTGCTCGAGGATGCGGCATTATCCGTCGGTGATGTCTTTGCCTCAAGACTCTTATCGATCTCTCTGGCATCCTTTTCACCAACTTCTTGGGGCATATCTTTAGCTTCTTCTTGAGCCTTGGGTGCGTCAACTGATTCAGCGACTTGAGGATGTTTTCCATTGGCATCAACACCACTGTCAACAACAGTCTTCTCCTCTTGAGGGGGCGATGACGGACGTTTCAACTCTTCTCCTACACTATTAGTAGACATATCCGATACGGATGTTCTCCTCCTCATATCCTTCTTTTTCTTCTTCTTCTTCTTGGGCTTGTCAGACTCATCCTTCATTGATACATTAGACGAGTCCTTCTTGGATACATCTTCCTCTTCATCTCCAGATGCAACCTGCTGCTTATATTTATCCTTCTTCTTCTTTTTCTTAACCTTCTTCACTTTCTCGGGTGAACTTTCTGGATCATCCACATCCATAGGCTCTTCGTCCTCTCCACCACTTTCCTCCTCCTCAGAACTTTCATCCTCGGGAATAAATGCCTCACCTCTTGGATCAATACCGCTACCATTATGCTTCCCGTTATTAACAGCATCAATGATAATATCCTTGTCGGGAAAGTCAGCAACTTCTGATGTACCATCATCATAATTAATCTTAATTTTACGCCCTCCGTTGGCACAGCCACTCACTACACCCCCGTACCATTTTAATTTACGTGTTAAACGTCCATTAATGTTGGCCTTCTTGACAAAACGGACTTTTACACGCAGCCCATTTGATATAGATTTACGCTGTAACTTATCGGACATGTTACGGATATGCTGCAATACTTCGGGTGTTGGTGATTCGACTGTTTTAGATGTACCCTTCCCTTTACTCTTTTCGGGTGAAATATCAATATCTGATACTGGCTTGTTGTTGTTATCATCATCGGATTGATCAGTGTTAACATCTTCTCGTTCTCCTCCTCCGACTTTTTTCTTCTTCCAGTGATTTTGGATCTTATTTGCAGCCTCATCCTTCTTCTTGTTAGCCTTCAACATTTTAGATTTCTTCTTCATACGACGTTGTCGACGCTTGTCATCCTTATCTGACTTTTTATCACTATCCTTGTTATTATCCTCGTCGGACGATAAATCGGCATCAAATTCCTCACGTGCCTCACGATCGGCAGCCTCAATGGTATCATCTGACGAATCCGAATCTGATGAATTGGCACTATCATCATCTTTTGTTGAAGGTTTCCTATCCTTTCTTCTATCGGAAGGCAGCACAACCTCCCTCTCTTCATCCGAGGAGCTGGAATCATCGTCACTTGAACTATCATCATCACTTATTTTAGATTGGGGTATAAAAGTTAGGTGATATGAGGTATTAGTAAAAAAGTGCATATTATATGCACAAAATCAATCACACATTCATAACTAATTCACACAAATACACAATAATAAAACACAACCTCAAAAACTTACCTTGAACTATCCGAACTACTATCCGAACTAGAACTTTCCGAACTAGAACTACTACTGCTACTACTACTTGACGAACTACTACTACTACTTGAATCATCATCATCTGAACTATCATCATTATCATCACTACTCAACGTAGATGACGAAACACTACCCCCATCACCCTTCACTGGTGAAATACCACCACCTTCAATAACACGTTGTAATTCATCCTGCTGTTCTTTCCTTTTTAACTTTTTTAACCTACGCCTTTCCTTTTCCTTTTCTTTATTATTAATATTAGTTTCTTTATCTTTATCCTTACTTTTACGTGATTCCTTACGCTGTAGTTTTGCCTCGGCCTTCTTCTGTTTCTCGATACGACGTAATTCCTTATCAGACAAACCATATTGAAATTGTGATGATGGTATACCGGTTTGTGAATTACCTGGTATTGCCATGCCTTGTTCATATCGTTCGGTTTTGGATTTACGTTTAGAACGTTCGGGTGCTGAGTGGAGTGATTGTTTTAGTGCTAGACGGAGTGAACTCATGATTTGATTGTGTATTGTTGATATATTGTTAATTTTTGGAAAGGGTATTTATTATTTGTTTCAATTGTATTGATATAATATAGGCGTATTGATATTAAACAACTACTTTGTTTTGAGATTCTGTGACACTGTGTGTGAGTTGAAGTTTTAATATACTGTTCGACTCGGTTTTCTTTGCAATTGATCAGCCGAATTCGGAATCCCCTACTAATAAAATAGTGTATGAATAATAAAGGTATAGTTCATTGCCGGGCTATTCTCCTTCTTCTATATCAAAGTACTAGCTTACTGCTTCTACAAAATTAAAATTTACCTATTGAAATTGTCTATCTAATTAAAAGAGACTCCCCAATTAGACACTAGGGCCTGCCTTCACATCTAGAGATTCCGCGCTGCTCCATTGTCCATTATTGATATTGATGTACATTGAATAAATATCTTTTTCTGTCCCATTAGACAACAAACATCAGTATAAAAAGTATACCACCTTAAAACAAATAAACATCAAATAAATATACATTCGAATTCTATACCACCCACTAAACCAAATTGTACGATATATATCACACAACAATCATGGCAGAAGAACAACAAAACACCGGAACAGATTTACAATCCGGACCATTTAGTGTCTTATATTCAGCAGTGAAAGGGAATACACAAGTATTAGTGAATGTACGTAATAATCATAAAATATTGGGTAGAGTTAAGGCTTATGATAGACATATGAATTTGTAAGTTATTGTTGTGGTCTGTGTATATATTATTGTTTGATGTGTATGTATTGTTTTGTGCACATGATTTGTACTTCTTACTAATCCTTTGCAAATCACCCCATATTAAATACAATAAAAACACCAACAACACAAACATAGATTATTGGAAGATGTTAAAGAAATGTGGACAGAATATTCCAAGGGTGGTAAAGGACGTAAACGTGGTCAATCTATGAATAAGGATAGATATGTTAGTAAAATGTTTTTACGGGGTGATTCAGTTATATTAGTTGTTAGTAATCCTGCCGCGTTGGCTGCTGGTTCTTCTCAATAGATAGGTTGGTTGTATTATAAGGGGATTATTTGGGGGAGAGTGGAGTTATATGATGTTTTAGATTGTGTGAGGTAGGGCGGAAGGATTAAGTAAAGATGGGGAAATACAAGAGGGGATGACTGGCCATTCCAATTCTGTACCTTACCAAACTAAAACTATTAAGCCAAACACATATTCACAAATATAGTGCAATATCTTTCTTATACTACCTAGAGATTGGAATAGCACAATATCAGCAACGGATACCAAGCGGTTATCAATAAGGCTATAGCCACACTTTGTCACATAACTCTAATTGCTCCGATCGTCGCCATCATCATCTGCTTCTGCATCATTATTCTGATCATCTGTCGTAGTACTCTGATCTTGCTCTTCTTCTGCCTCATCAATAGACTTTACCAGATCAACAAAACGACGTACCAAAATTTCTCGATCCCCATCGACTGCAAATCTATACGCACTCAGCCGGGACCTTAGATCATTAATCGACATTGAATCAGTTCCAGCAGCAACAGAAGAAGAGTCCAACTTCTTTGCCATAGTTTGTAAGATCTGAAGAGTAATGCCTCGGGCCTCAAGAACAGTCTTGAATGAATCAGATGAGAAGACATCCACTCCATTGTCAACCATAAAGTTGACAGCAGCTTCCTTCAATAGCGGGCAGCTCATCGCATCTGCATAAAGGAGTTGATCTGCAACATTCTCAGCTGTGAATTCCAAATAAGTAACATACCAGGCCTCAGCTGTGACTTTCAGGTTGGCCACATCATACTTGTTTGTTGCTTCAAGAATAGCTTTAGCGTCCTCTTTCCAGTCTGTGCTGTCCATACATGATCCATAGATAAAGCGCATAACTTCACGAAATATATCAGGCTCAACATCACTGATAGGCATAGAGTTTGATACATCATACCCAGTACAAAGTCGAGCTAGATCTGGGGTTCGAGCTTTTAGGATGGCTTTATGGGCGTAGACTTTAACACTTGGCTTCGTGTCATCACTTGATGAACTCACATCAAAACAGATATCAGCGCTCTCCTCGTCAAACAACAAGCTAGATATTATGCTGTCTGGTTTATCGGAGATGACTTGTCGGATTGCGCAATTTGCTGGGATAAAGTGTTTACAATACTTTGACTTTGAATCAAAGACTGGTATCATCTGTAACTCGATTGTCAATGTGCCACTGTAAAGCGCTTTCTCAAGAACAGTGGAACGTGATACCAAGTCAACATTATAAGACCAATTTTTTTCTGTATCAAACGTAGCCTTATGACGAATCGTCTTTTCAATGAGTTCTCCCGACGCATCTCGCACAATAAACCAATATTTTACTTCTATGTTGCCTTTGGAATACAAACCGAGGCCAATAGACACCATGTCATCAGAAGCATCACTATCTCCTCCAGGATAAAGCACTACATCCCATTTATGATTGAAGAGTTTAAAGGAACTACTTTGCTCATATGATCCCTTTTTTGAAGACAACTCCTTGAAATCGTGGAAGTGTACCAGAATGGACCGGTGTTCACTGAACGACGGTGGAGGCACTCCAACCTGGATCACTTTGGACACCAAACTCATTGCTAATTGTTTTAAGTTGTGCTTGTTGCTTATCAGTTGTGGTAAAAGTATTATGGCAGGAACTTAGCTCAAAGCAATCATGGCAAAACTGAACGGATCATATTTTTTCATGATTGAATGCATTGTTGATTGACTGACACACATGTAAGATTGCCTTGTTAGTAGCCGCCTCTACATGCCAGTATGTCTTAAGTAAACACTATATGGCTCCCAGTATACGATTGTCTCCATCAAGTCAACAACTTCTTGTCCTGGAGTAACTTCAATCAACATTTTCTGGACTTTTTGCATGGTCATTGAAAATACAGCACCCTCACAATCATTAATACCATACGATATGATTAACTTGCCATCAACATCACCTCCCACCACATCGAGTCCAGATGCAAATTGTATAATATCTCCATCTATTGGTGGTTCTTTTTCACCAGATGGGATAGAGTTGGTCCGAAAGACAAACTCGTTTGATAATCGTTTCAACTTGAATGGTGCTTGACTGGTGGTATCCTTTGCCTTATCATCAACTTGTCTTGCAATAGTAAAGAAGGCATGAGTGTAATGATGTCCATGTAATGCATACTCGGACTCTTTACGATGTTCTGGTCGGTGGAAGTGGGCAATACCCAACAACTCGCCTGTTGATGTAAGTGGTACCATATATCCATTTGTACCATGAATGTTGGACTTGCTTGGTTTTGTTCCCAATCGACGATGCTCTTGTGATATAACAGCAGCAGGTGTATCATTCGACTCTTCAAGTAGTCGCCGACCACTACTTAATAACTTTGTATCCACACCACGTAGATCAATATCATCTCGAACTGTAACAGGATCTACCCAAGTTAACGCTTTTAAACTTGGATTTGATACCCATTCCACTACTCCCTTATCACTCTTCTTC
>Ga0214480_100597_pt1 | contig 17985 bp, 18 predicted proteins | sample M1_20Mar14CPVII9_3_FD_165042 | JGI IMG/M metagenome (GOLD analysis project Ga0214480, IMG submission 165042) | Marine eukaryotic communities from Monterey Bay, California, United States - M1_20Mar14CPVII9sort6BwellE17 | ecosystem: Environmental > Aquatic > Marine > Unclassified | place: USA... | reverse complement strand
TGGAATTGCTACTCGCCATTGAGGATGAGGAAGAAGAAGTTGTTGCTTTGCAATTTGTTGTATTGGTAGACGATGATGCCGGAGTAGATTTAGATTTAGAATCTTTAATACTATCAGCTATAATATCTTTATTATTATTCCTTGATTTATACTGCCGTGTAGATTTAGACTGCTTGGTTGTTGTCGTTGCAAATATCTGTTGATGTCATGGTATTATCACGATGATTGGCAGTTGTCAACGATTTTGATTGGTTGCTGTTGGTGGCGACAGTAGAGGACGACTCACCACTCATCTTCTCGTCGGCACGGTGAATACCATCAAATACTAATGGCATAATTATTATATTATCGTCGACAAAAGTAATAGAAGGATGTTGTCCCCCTATGTACAACCTTAAAACCTTTATTTTAAGCGATACTATGTATCGCTTTTGAATCGCTCTCTATAGTAGGAATTCGTAGAAAAAGGGTATCTTGGCGATATCGCTAAGATTTTTTTCATTAGCATCAAAACATAAAACATTTTCATTTATTATACCGCAATTAAGATGACGGTAGTGAATAACTCTAGGCCGCCGAGATATAATAGATCATAATAATACCAACCATACAGTGCATATATTATGCCTGAGATTAATGATGCTGAATCGGCAGCTGGCTGCGGAGACGATAAGCCAATAATAGAAAAGCTACAATCATTAAAAGTCGATGATGGATTTTCTAATACATCAACATCACTCAACAATACATTATCGATATGTGCTTGCTGTGGCAAGGAGGGTAGTGATAACGATATGAACACATGTAACAAATGTAACTCAGTGAAATATTGCAATGCCGCATGTAAGAAAAAGAATCGATCAAAGCATAAAAAGCAATGTGAGAAAAGAGTAGCTGAATTACACGATGAAGCTCTATTCGAACAACCGCCACAGGTAGACGATTGCCCAATCTGTTTCCTACGAATGCCATCACTGTGGACAGGGTACAGATATAATTCATGTTGTGGAAAAGATATATGCAATGGGTGCATCCATGTAAACATAAGATTGGGTGATCTGTGTCCATTTTGTAGGACTCCCGCACCTACTTCAGATGAGGAGATCATTGGAAGAATGAAAAAAAGGATTAAGGCCGAAGATGCTTTAGCAGTATATGGCCAAGGATGTCTTCATGCCGATGGGTTACATGGTTTACCGAAAAATACTGCCAAGGCATTGGAACTTTGGCATCGGGCAGGAGAGCTTGGTAACGCGTCAGCATATCACAATATTGGTAATGCTTATTATATTGGTAATGGCGTGCAAAGGGATATAAAGAAAGCTCAACATTATTGGGAGTTTGCAGCTATAAAAGGGGATGCAATGGCAAGGCACAATCTAGGTGCAGTCGAGAAGAATAGAGGCAATATAGATAATGCATTGAAACATTATATGATTGCAGTTAAAGATGGGTCTACCAAATCTTTGCATGGAATCAAAACACTATTCAAGGATGGACAAGCGACAAAAGATGATTATACAAAAGCTCTACGACTTTATCAAGTATATCTAGATGAGATTCAGAGTGATCAGAGGGACGAGGCTGCTAAACATGATGAGCGAATCTACTATTAGAGCATACCATTGGCGAAGCTGTCTTCCACTACCATCTAGACCAAGAAGAGGACAAGGGGCAGTAGTATATCATACTTCTCTTCGTTATGGCGACACGGCAACCTATACTGCATATAATGAATATCGATTAGAAATGTCCTCAGCTGAGCAAAGTAGTATTATACTTATTATCATATTAACAACACATATCAATATCATACTATTGTATGAGTGGCATGAATATAAACTTCACTTTAGTTTGGCTATTATCTACAACCTATCAATACAATATAACAATACACTTATTGATATAATAATACACTTTTCTACCACTACAACTACAACTATCAACTGTCTTCCAGCGACATAACACTACAAGGACGAACTTCTTCTTGTTACCGCCACCCATCTTCCAGAGCTCCTCTTCGTCATCTACATGTAGAGGTCTTCAAATGTTAAAGCGGCATGACATTCGGTTGATACTCGAGATCTTCTTGATACTAAAGCATTTGTCGATGGATATTGAACAGCATCTTGAAGTACTTTATTATGATCGACAGTCTTGCTAGTTAGTTTTGCTTTGTTCACAGCAGGTATCGAGTAATAGAGAAATGGATCCTGTTTCTTTAATAACTTGAGGTCATCTACATTGAACTTTCTGATGTCGATCTCTTTACATTGCTGGTTATTTAGAGTAGGAGAGGCAGTCTTTGTCGGAACTTGAATCTGCTGAAGAACATTAAACATCGATTCGTATTCCTTAGTCATCACAGGTTTGGTCATAGTATCGGTATGTGCTTTATGTCCTTGATGAACAGAAGAGTAGAATATAAGAAGAAGAAGAAGAAGAAGAGGAAGATAGTGTTATATATTAATGACAATACTAATACTAACTCGAGTATGGACAGAATAGATAGAATTTTAGTTGTGATATTGAAGTGGATATTGTCTTAACCTTGCCGCTTCTATTCTCAACCTCAACTCTCTCTTCTACACTCAATCTCTCACCCCAAGTTAATCAGCCCAAATTATGAGAAGAGTTGAAGTTAACTCCACTACTTGATGCTCTTGTGTTGAGTAAAACTTATGTGAGACGTAAGACAATTAGATTTGTCACATACACCACTTATGTCATTTTGATGATGGTATCTTTTTATGAGAGTGTATAATGAGTGTACCTAATCCAGGCTTCGTAGAAGGCTAGAGCTTATCTTGGGCGGCTAATTTTTGATTTGCATTTTGTTGTTGTTGTCTCACTTTATTGTAATTGGGAGTCTTTGATAACTAAATGGGAAATTAATGATTTGATGTTAGATAGAGGTGGTGGTACAGATAGATGGCTAGAAGCCTGCAGCTGCCGCGTAACAATATCAGCTATTATCATGAAACTATTAGTTTTATAGTAGATTAGATCATGGTATTCATGATACCCCGCACATTCGCTTCTATTGTTGTTGCGGCGGTTTCTTGTTGTAAAATATGTGATGCATTTGTCGTCAACAAATCATATCTGCCATCCACCAACTCATTGCAAAAGAAACACCCAATTTTTCGAATGAACACATCAAAACTTCATGTAGTGAATAATAATCGCGGTATAGAATTAAGCAATGTCTTTTATGATGATACCGATATGGCATTCTCAGCATGGGAGTGGCAAAACGGATTAGGTGAGCTTTGTAGTGTATTGTGTGATGGCTTATATAATATTATGATACACCTACACCAACTGCAAATATAACTGCTTGTACTTACATCTAAATCTCTCTCTTCTTTCAATCTTCTACTAGGTGCACCTGCAGCATTAATAGCTGGTGCTGTGCTAGTAACATTGATGGAAACACGTGAAGATTGTGCACCAAAGTCAACAGATAGCAAATGGGTACGGATTGGGAAATTATTATATCGATTCTTATTAGCATCATCGTTTGGATTAGAGGTGGTATCAATCTTTGTATCAACAGTAACGGGTAGTGTACTATTAGGTCATGGACAGGCAACAAAAGCAGCAGCTGTTGGGTATACATCATGCTTGGGATTGTTACATCATCATCATGAGTTTGAATTCCTAACAATACAAATTGGTTTCTTGCAAGGTCTTCTTCACTGGCTCTATTCAGTTGCACTTGACTTATTCATACCCAAAGAAAATGAAGATAAGAGTGCACGAAGGATGAATGTATTCCTGGCTAGTTGTTTAACAAGTCTTTGTGTTTGGATATTGGCATTCTATAACCACCATTTAAACTTTTATTCGGATTATGCACACATGTTACGACGGTATGTTGTATTATTCTTCCAACGATATATATGGAGCGGTAAGAATCATCAATTCCGACCATTGAGTTTGATTTATATACCAGCGTTTATACGAACAATCTACCTTGGTTGGAGAGCATTTACTACTCCACCTAATGTTGATGATGAGGATTAAGTTTGAACTATATGATTGGAGTAATGATTAGTTATTAATGGTGCACATCTCAACAATATGAGGGCACATTGAATCATGTGTCAGGAGAATACCTTACTAGTCAACACTAACCAACAACGTTGAACGGGCTATCGAGGCCGAAGATGACATGCATCTTCGCCTAGGAGGATTAAAAGAGATTAAAAGAGACAGTTGCGTCGTCTTCTTCTGTGAGGGCTACGAAGGTTCTAAGCAATTCGCTCAGCTTTGTGTCTCGGAGTGTGTCTCGGAGTTTGTCTCGAAGGTTCTCTCGACCTGTAGTATCTAATGTTAGCGGTGGCGAGTCTCCTGATGTTGATATGAATGAGCATGGTGTTGATAAAGCTGTTGAGGTGATCGAATCAACCACGGTCAAAGATAGCAACCGTATCTCATGGTCAGACAAAACCACAATGTTTTTCTAAAAGCAATAACAGTATGCCGTCGGCAGGTCTTGGTGCAATTGATGATGATGAAAAGAATGATACTAAATACTGACGTAGAGTCTTTTATTACAGTACTCCACTCTCATAACTGACTGTTGATGAAAGATACCCATCCCATAATTCTTTCTTCATTTTAAGATGCAAGTATGAAAGCGAATACAACTCTGTATATTGGACAATTCCTATGCATACTATAATCGCCAAACTAGAAGGCAGATGCCAGATGTAAGATAGGTATCCTTCTCTTTATGAGAATGTGAGCAGCTTGAAAATTCAATGTCGGCAATCTGGTAGGCGATCGAGAAGGCGGCCTGCTGCCAACTCTCATTATCACACATAGTGCTCTTATTATTCTTAATATATTGATCTATATCATCGGCGTTTTATATTAATAAGTCGCATTCCATTGCAATAAAAACTTGATCAAACACCCACAGACACATAAAAATTCCACCTGTCTCCAGCCTCTTAATTTTTTTACTGAAGGAATCTCTCATAAATGAGTGAACAACTAAATGTCGATACTAATAATAGAACAACAGCATATAATAGTAATATAAACCAACATAATCAGCGTATCGACGATAGTGGTTTCCTCCCAATACAAGAAATAAAAACTGTGGACATATCACGTGTACTCACAAAAGAAACATTGCAAACAAGTTCAACGAGTTTAACAACTTCCAATAGCAATAGTCTAACAAACCTAGCTTCGTTTGAGGACGACGAGGAAGATAATACCTCGTTATTCGAATTTCTATACGACGAAACAACTAACGGAGATAATACCAGCGGCAGCGGCGGCGGTGAATTGTTATCACTACCATTAAGTACACTTGAATTGCCTGCGTCAACTGGTGGAGTTACAACTGCTAAAACAAGCAGCAGTAGCTCAACAAGCAACAGCTCCTCAAGTACAATCAGGTTTACTACCAATTGAAACCTGCGCGGCAACATTATTAACACCCTACTCTACCTCTGTCTCTTTATCAGCGTCATCCTCCGGTGATACCCTCAGTAATAATTTAAATTCCTCCAACTATTCCTCAAGCAATAGTTTGGCATTATCAACCGCTGCGGCTATTGCACAACAATCATCGAGTGCTAATATATTACCCGGAGGTATTAATTCGAATAATTTATTAAATTTAAGTGATATACCCACCTCTTTGTCGCCGGTAAGTTTATGGGTGTGTACTTATGTGTTCATAAGATGTGTGTGTGTTTATAAAAGTTTATTTGGGATTTGGGATTATTGTCTAACCCATACACCTTAAACTATATACCCCCCACATTTAACACACTACATTAAACACAGGCTGCTGCTCCCAAGAATAATAAGATCAGTCCAAAGAAGAAGGGCAGAGCAAGGTCTAATTCCAAGAGTTCAAATAAGAAAAAGTCCCCAAAGAAAAAGGCAGCCAAGAAGAAAGCTGCACCCACTACTACCAAGAAACCCCTACGTCGTCCACGAACTGTAACTATATCCAACTCTGTTGGTAGTTTAATGCAACCTATTATTAACGTGAGTTGGAGTATTGTGTTTTGTGGTGGTATTTTGTATTTTATGCCTATAAATCGTTGCTAATTTATTACTTTACCCTACTCCCTCACTTAAACCATATACAGAATAATAATAACATGGATAATCAAGAAGGTTCACCCGATGATGTGGCGCCACCCCAAGTAACCTCCGGTGTAGCACCCGCAACACATGCCGTTGCACAACAGGGATTATACCATCCACCAAGACCACAAACCTCTGCCAGCAATACAGTATCAACATTATCACCAGCCACTGGTAATATTGAAAATACAGGCCGATGGACAGCCGAGGAACATCGGTTATTCCTCCAAGGTCTTGAACAACACGGCAAGGGATGGAAGAAAATTGCTACATTAATCAAATCCCGAACTGTCGTGCAAATTCGTACACATGCACAGAAGTATTTTCAAAAATTAGCCAAGGCACGTCAGAATGGTGAGGCTGTACCTGTACAGCAGGGTGGTCAACATCAAGTTCAAGTGTCGGCTCAAGTTAATAATCATCATCATGCCCCGTTGGGTGTTGATGGTCAACCAGTCGTTACGATGCGTACAACCACCAACCCAATCAGTTCTCAATATCCTGGGACTACTCATAATATGGCATTAGGGAATGATCCTGCATCCTTAGCAGCCGCGGCGGGGAATATTAATATTGCCACCGGTGCTCCGTATACTCAAGCTCGGGGTAGGAAACGTCGTAGTAATACAGTACCGGGAGGTACGAAGCGACGTGTTATTGGTAATGTCGTTAGGAGTGCAGTTCGAGAAGGACGGAATGTTAAACGTCAAAAGATTGCAGAGGCTAAACGCAATGCTGCCAAGGGGAAAGAAGCAACCGCCGCCTCCGCACCCTCTTCGTTACCAAGCATCAAGGAAGATGTGCCGGGTAAATTTGAGGTGCCTAATCCATTACCTGCCGTGTCACAAGTATTAGATCCATATGTTGTTACGACGGAGATGGCACCCCCTCAGGCTAATGCCCCTAATGGTACAACGGGTGCAGCTAATACCAAGAATCAAGTAGTGCGAGGACGGCAGCAAATGGTAAATACAGCTACTCACGGTACCTTGCCCATGGCTGCCTTGGAGGATGCAGTATTCCGTCTATTGACACCCGCTGGAGGAGGACCAGCACCCGGACAAGGTCAAGCCAATGGAGCTGTCGTTAATCCATTAGCAGCCCAAGCCAAGATTGCCGTTAGTCATACTCAGTATGGTCATCCAAGTAGTAGTGGAAATCCTACCCCACCCACCACGGTAACAACTACTGTTGGAACTACGGTTAACCCCTCACCCACGGGTGTTGCCGACATGTTATTGCCAGGTTGGGTAGATACCAAGAATCCTCCACAGTGGTATGCCGATGGGGGTGATATTGATACATTGCTTGAAGATGCCGAGGCATTAAATTGGTTAAGCGATACGGGTGATTTGAATGAGACGTATCCCCCAGCAATGGTCGAGCCCACTGCCGTGAGTAGCTCATCGAGTACGGCAGTACCAAGTATTGCAAGTATTGAACCAAATCCTGTGGGAGCTGTGACTGCTCCTCAACAACAGGATCCTACTGGTGGTGTAGTTCATCCTAGTGCGGATAGTTTATCATTCTTGATGGACCCTCCTGAATCACAGCCTCAGCCACCGGCAGTTGCAGCACCCAATGCTGCGGTTCCTCCAAAACAACTTCCGACATTCCTTGAGGATCCACCGGCACCTCCTGTGGAGCAACCCCCCACATCTGCCACGGAAGCACTCATGGCTGATAATACATCATCTGCCACGGAAGGTATCCCTAAGCTTGCCGGTGTTGGTGAAAGTGTTACAAATTTAATGGGCTTTCCTGATGTGGACATGGGTGATGAACAAGCCTTTGTTAGTGCATTGCTTGACAATAAAGGCGAGTCTACCATGAGTTTTCCAAAGTTGTCGTCGGTAGGGGCTTTGAATAGTCATGGAAGTGAGGATAAGACGGAGGAGAAGTAAGTACATGGGGTAAATTTTGTAGATTAGTAAGGAGTTTTAGATACACACGTCCATCACGGATAACAAGAATCTAAAAGGGATATGTATTTGGGGGTAAGAAAGAGATGCAAATATTAGATATTAGGATTGTTGGAGCTTGTGTATTCTTATCAGAAGCTAAATAGTATGAATCAAGTTCCACAATAGGGTGTGCAAAGAGGTATCTGAGATGACGAGTGTGTTAAAAAAAAAAAAGATGGATAAAAAGAAAAAAAGAGCTAGAGAGTACTGCAGCTTTATATAAAAATATGAATAGAAAAATATTACACAGTATATTCACATTGTAAGTATATTATTATTATCTATTTGTGCAGTGCCATATGACATATTGACATCATCTTCTGTCTAGAAAGCTCCATTGAGATTACTAAATCATCCAAGAGCACTGATAGTATCCTACGATTACATGGATAGCCGAGGTCAAGAGCCATTAAGCCTACAGTATGCTGGACCAGAAATGTGATAAAGCAATCATCTATTCGTAAAGTGAATGAGAAATGTGAGGGAGTAAGGATTGTGATGGTGAAGTCTCTAAGCACTTTTTCAAACCTGTGCTAATTTGGAGGATACCATAAGATACCAGCACTCATTCAAGTCGATCGTGCATGCGGAGAGTGGAGACCATCCACGGACAACACTTGCCATAAAATAACAAAGCAGTCAATTGATATAATAAAACAATAGAAATCGATAGTAGAAGACAATAATATAATCATGGCAATTAAAAGAAGAAGTACAGCAAACAATAAAACCGCGGCGGCGGCGGCAACAAAGAAGGATGATCTTCCCATCTTCCTAAAAAAGGTAAGCAAAATTATTTTTTACTGTCTCACCTTGTTGATACCTAGGTGCAGGACTGTGAGTTCGGGTTGGAGGTGGTATGTCTATGGTCATATATACAATCCCTATGCATGGTCGACGGTGTATATATGCTACGAGCATGATGTATACCGAAGCCGGAGGCCACATACGAAAAAATGCATATCATATGCTCATTTTTTGCAATGATGCAAGAACACGAGTTTTGATTGCAATATGTACCCATAATATATACTCCCAGTGGCCTTGATGATATGCTCATTTTTCGCAATGATACCTTGCAATGTACCATAAAAATATACTCACATATCTTTATCCTTCTCTCTTTTTTCTATACACAGACATTCCATTTAATCAATACATGTGATCCCAACATTGCATCGTGGTCCGACGATGGTAAATTATTTATTGTGAAAGACCCGGAGCTCTTCGCCTCTGATGTAATACCACAATTCTTCAGACATAACAACTTTGCATCATTCGTACGTCAATTAAACTTTTATGGATTTAAGAAGATTAAGAATGATACCATCCATTTATCACACGACAACCCAGACTGGTGGAAATTCAAGCATGAGAATTTCCTAAGAGGACGTCCTGACTTATTACCACTTATCAAAAAGGCACATCAGATTAATGCAGTTAATAAAGAAGAGGTTGATAAGTTACGAGAGGAAGTTGGACAGTTAAAGGGTATGGTACATATGATGGCTGCTCAGTTGCAACAGTTGACTGGATATGAAGTCAATGTGAATGTGGATACTAGTGCAAATAAGAAGCGCAAGTTCGAGGAGGAACCAGCTCTACCTGCCCCTGAACCTGATGTTACATCATCATACAGCAGCAGTATGCCACCACTCCCTGCCTTGCCTAATATGCAACAACAACAGTATGAACAGCCCGATCCTCAGTCTCTTCTTGATCCAATGGTATCCGACCAAGATTTACTTGTGGACGATTGGAATGTTGACACAGGAGTGTTACCCGAGAGGGGATTGGAGAGAATCAAATCCGCCGACATCGTGGAGAGCATGTTCGACTTTGTCAATGAAGATAATGAGAATGAGGGAGGTGTCAATGATGTCCCTCCCGACCCAGCACTCTTGAACAAGGACTTTCAACCCGATACTATCAACTCGTTCAACAGGAGTGTATCTTATCATTCCCGAGGGGAAGAAGAGGCTCCTGCACAACTCGATCCAAAACTAACAGAAAAATTAAACCAGTCTATTGCCAAACTACCAAAGGCTCTTCAAGAATCTTTTGTTGAGAGGATGGCGGAGCAAATTGCATCACCCGAGGCATATCAGAAACATGTCAATGCGATCGAGGTCCTTGCTAACGCTGCTACCATTCAAGCTCAAAACCAAACTCACGAACAGAAGGATAATGTACAAGGTGATAAACTATCCACCGCCGCACTAGGGGCCGCGGCACTAGGCGCCTTCCTTACTAAATATCAAGATGGCGAGGCGGCATATGAACATGTGAAGCAGTGATTAGATGTACAAAGGAAGTTGTAGTAGTGGAATTAGAAGATGAAATCAGACTAGACCTTTTCTGGTGATCTTGACTATTTGACAAACACGAAAAGACGGACATAACCCAGAGCTTGTTGTGAAATGTCTTTTTAGGATACACTCTTCTTATGAAGAAGAGAAAATATCTCGTAGAAGAATAGCATATATTATTACTTGTCGACATTTGGGTTGGCAAGAGTTGAGGTAGAGAGCTTCAAGATGACTAATAAGTACATGAATGATGAAGCCGAACTCCCCAATATAGGATATAAACAAAATAAAAATAATTGTCTTGCCTACAATCTTCTCTTTATAATAATCTTACTAGTATTTACTACATGTCATCATGTTGCACAAACGATGGGGCTCATTCTATTCTCTGCCTTTTCTCTTGAGGTACACCATCTTTTACTGTTTCGGGAGGTGAGCCTCTTTCAATCTTGATAGTAGGTCTACGGTCTTCATTAGGTATAAACCAACGTGATCCCACTGACACCATCCAGCAATATGTTCCGGAGAGACCCTCTTTCATAATCCCAAGCCTGATATCGTTCTTATATACTGTTAGAGTACCTTCATCACAGTCTAAGAGGAGTCCGATCTTTCCAAAGCCTTCAAATGATTGCATACCAGGCCAAGTCCAAGTTGTCAGATCAAATTCGCCACCAATATCACCCCAATCTGTCCACTGACAATGCCCATCAATTGCTTTATATACACAAGCGTGTATGTTACTATCCCATTCTGGACATTGTAACTCTAATAAATCATCTAACCAATACGCATTAAATGGAGTAAACAAAGATTGACTTGGACTCGGATGAGGACTTTCATCGAGTGACTTTGTATGTTTGAATTGTTTTAAAGGCCTAACAACTCCCAACCAAAGTGGGTCTCCACTTTGCTGACAACATGTGAAGGTGACATAATGTTTGCCGGCTCTCATCACGTGTTCACTTACGGCGGTACATGCTGGAAAGTCGTCTTCTGAGAGCTCTGCACCACCAAACCTCTTCTTTGGTTCAATAATCGATTCATCATCCGCTGCATGTTGTATATCCCAATCACCAAATAGCCGATCAAACTTTAGCGGCTTTCGTAGTTTGTTCAACTCGTTATATAAATAGAATGGAGAATCGCTTCTTTGGTATAGGATGGAGCCCTTTTCCTCTGGTGAGGCACCCTCATAAATCTTGTATGCTATCTTTTTCATCAATGAAACAGGCTCTTCTTCTATGCCTATGGCGTGTTTCCTAAGGCCAAAACGCTTGCAGGTTGATGCCAATTGAGCAAAGTCTTTCGGTTCCAGGAATGATAATATAATAGCAAGGTTGTCTTCATCAAAAGATATAAGTATACTCTTGGGCAGACTTGCGTCATCCCTCAAAAAAGTACATCTTTCATCCAATTTCAAACACTTATCTTCGACTAATTGCAATCTAGCCTTTAGTGCACGGTTCTCATCCTCCAGCAATGTGTTCTTAGCATGAAACCGAGAGGCCATTCTATTCACTCTCAATGTTTTTGTTCGTCTAAAACGAAGTAAATAAACTGATCCTTCCTGTTTCAGAACTTCATAGAAAAAGTACCTCTTTGCAGCTTCAGCTATTACAATATCAACGGGGATTGATAGCTCTTCATCATGTGCAAGGATGAATGTCGTACCAAGTATTTTGACCGTGTCGAATAAGTCGTTTACTATACGATTGTAAACATAATAGTATCCCTCAGAACGATGATTTTCTAGCATTTGAGGTATTTGAAGTAAATCAGAACCAATAATTAGGTCAAATGATCTACGATTTTGTTGTAGAAAGGCCTCAGCTTCATCCTCCCCCCATACTAATTTCTGACATGATATTTTCTCATCGTCGGTAGTATTAAACGCTACATTCCTCTGCAAAAAACGCATAGCATTTGTATCTCCATCAGTTAGCACAGTATGATATGCGTTTCCCCGTGTAGTATCTTTAGTTTGAAGTAAAAGATGAGCAAGTAATCCACATTTACCTATACCAGAACCAAGTTCAAGCAAATCAAATTGCAAACCAACCATCGAAAGACTCTCCTTAATATCAATATCATCATCATTTAGAAGGTAATTGCAAAGTACATCTGATGCTCTCCATTGTGTTAATCCTGAAGATATCATCGCTTCCTCAGAATCTTTTGAATAACCTTTAAATGCCAATTTAATATCTTCACCATCTCGTCCGGCTTGTGGATAGATTGATGTAAACAACTCGGTAGGTGCAGGTAATTTCCGCTCTTCTGCCTTTTGATGCATACGGTCATCATCTGGCCGACGCATATATACATCATACCATTCCTCTTCTTCTGCCATGGTTCCTATTTACAATAAACACAGACTATGTTTAATCTTAGTCAGCGCTCGCAGGGTAATTGTAAGTAATAATATACACAGCCAAGGTATCGAGTGGTGTATGTATATTTTACTACATCAACTCTCGCCTCGTGTGTTTGTCTCACTGCTCACTCTCATAATAAAATTTGATCAAAAATGTAAAGTAAAAGAAGGACATACAAGGTGAACTACTTACAAATAACCCAACTGGATGTATCGTACTAGGATGAGATTGCTCTTTTGATGTATAAAAGCTCTTACACAGACCGAAATTACTGATGATATTTTATTTGGTGTTGATCCGTGACGCCGTCACCGGGAGGTTTTTCGGGGGGGGCTATTCCGCGCGACTGGGAGAGGTATCATCATCGCAGCTCAACCAATACAGGCGCCAATTGAATCGACCGTCTGGCAAGAGAAGGTGTATACCATCTGATGAGCGGAGATAGTAGTAGAAGAAGCAAAGGAACAATCTTGACATGGAAACTTTACATTATTGATGTTTAATCTATCACAAACGGGGTTGAATAAGTCAATACCCGGGCCTTAATACAACATTATGAGACTGTCATGCTTCCGTCCGCCATTACTTCGACTTCATAAAGCATACCATCTTCTACTACTAACATGGAAACTCGCTGGTCACCCACATACTCGACTCCATTCTGGACTCTCGGTACACCGTCTGGAAGTTTATGATCCCTTAAGCTCTTCATCCCAACCTTCCAAGCAAAAGAAGAGCATATTATGTGAGCATATGATGTGAGCATAATCTAACTCGACTTGAGAGTCAAGAACATATCAAATGATAAATATCAAATTCTACTCACCTTCCAAGCATGATCCTTCTTCTTCCATGACAAATCCTTCTTCTTCTTACAAGTATGTTCTTCTTCGTCGTTTTGTGCTAGATTCCGCAATCCACCAAACGAAGAAAACAATCCGCGTCTAGCATCTACTCCTCCTGGACATTCTTCTGCTGTCATGCACGATCCCCACTTATCATTCCCCTGCTCTTGTACACAACAGAATAAACCCTCTGCACATTCTACACCTTTACTTTTTTTATTTGCATCCTTTGAGGGCTTTAGTTGACTACAGGTATTTGGGGAAGCTAGACCAGGCTTACAGGAGTTTACACCTCCTTTAGTTGTGCATTTGTCTCCATCTCCGTTGCCCAACCCATTATCTTTATTGCAGCAGTATGGTTTGTTTCCATCACATGCATCAAGATAAGCTCCAGTTTCTACAACACATGTATTACTTCCAGGGATTACACACTCTTCCCCTGTCAGAAGATCTATAGCCTTTTCGTTATCCATATTTGGCCTTGGAGTCGGAGAGCCAGTTGTTGGATAAGATGTAAGCCGAAATGGGGCTGGTGTCGGTTTGTTCGTTGGATTCGGACTATGATTATTATAAATAAACAAGTATAGATATAGAGTGTGAGAAAGAAATGAACATATGATATGCACAAACGACCTAATACTGAATACATGAGCAGTAACAAACTTACGTGGGAAGTTGTGTGGGTTGATTCGTTGGGTTGGGTGTTGGTTGATTTGTGGGGTCTGTGGCAAAGTTATAAAGAGGCGAGGAATGATTAGTAAAAGTGAAAAAAGGAAGGAAGCAACAAAATAATACTACTCACAATTCGTCGGGGGTGGCGTTTCTCCATTGGGCGATTCGCCAGTAGATCCACCTATGGGAGGAGGAGCTACTTCACAATATGTGTCCGGTCCAGAGGCATTGTCACCGGCAATATTCGTTTCCCCATTAGCACATGGGACACAAGCATTATTCGAAACTCTCTGATTTGATGGGCATAGAACGGCATCACATAGTGTATTACCACCAGTAGCAACATCACCACCGACATTCGTTGTGCCAGGAGGGCATACTTGGCAAGTATTACTCAACACATATTCGTTAGTAGAGCAGATGATAGAGTCACACTCAGTGTTTCCTCCAGATGCATCATCTCCTCCAACGTTTGTTGATCCTGCTGCACAATTAGCACATGCATTGTTCAATACTCTCTCGTTTACTCCACAGATGGTAGCAGCGCATGTTGTGTCCGAACCAGAAGCACCATCACCTCCAGTATTAGTCGTTCCAGCAGGACAAGGAGCACAAGTATTGGATGATACAAACTCATTTTCAGCACATATGATAGGGGTGCATTCTGTGTCAGCGCCTGTAGCATCATCACCTCCAACGTTGGTCATTCCAGCCTCACAAGCAACACAAACATTTGACTCGACTCTTTGGTTTGATAGACATTGAGTAGCAATACACGATGTATCACTGCCCGAAGCAAGATCTCCGCCACTATCGTTAGTCGATCCTACTGGGCAAGGCAAACATGAGTGTGAAGAAACATACTCGTTTACTTCACAAACTGTAGAACTACATTCTGTATTAGACCCAGACGCCAGATCTCCAGCGGCGTTAGTTGTGCCTGGCAAGCAAGCTACACAGACATTATTCAATACTCTTTCATTTACACCGCATTCAATTGGAGTACATGAAGTGTCAAATCCCGAGGAATCATTTCCTTGAGAATTTGATGTTCCGGCAGGGCAATCCGTACAAACATTAGATGATACGAACTCGTTAGCATCACACAGAACAGCATCACAGACTGTATTTGGCCCCGAGGCATTGTCTCCTCCAACGTTCGTTGTTCCGGCCTCACAAGGGACACAAGCATTACCCAATACTTTCTGATTTGAAGGGCATAGAGTGGCAATACAAGAAGTATCTTCACTGGAAGCGTCGTGGCCACCAGAACTTGTTGAACCTAATGGGCAGGGAGTACATGCATTGTTCAACACATACTCGTTTACACCACATTCAATTGAAGTACATTCAGTGTTCACCCCAGAGGCATTGTCCCCAGCGGAGTTTGTAGTACCAGCAGGGCAATTTTCGCAAGTATTTGACAATACTCTCTCGTTTACTCCACATAGGATTGGATCACAAGTCGTATCACTGCTCGACGCGTCATCTCCTTGAGCGTTTGTGGTTCCGGCAGGACAATCTGAGCAAGTATTGGATGATACAAACTCATTGGCAGCACATAACAGTGGATCACAACTAGTGTTCGGGCCAGAACTATCGTCACCTGCTGCATTTGTAGTGCCAGCGGGACAATCCACGCATGTGTTTGACTCTACTCTCTGGTTTGATGGGCAGAGTGTAGCGTCGCAAATTGTATCCGCCAAAGAAGCGTCGTCTCCAGCTGTATTAGATGTTCCTCTTGGGCAAGGCAAACATGAGTTTGAAGAAACATACTCATTTTCACCGCAAATAGTTCGGCTGCATTCTGTATTAGATCCAGAGGCTAGATCTCCTCCAGCATTAGTCGTTCCTGGTAAGCAAGATACACAAGTGTTTGATAACACTCTCTCGTTCACTCCACATACAATTGGAGTACATGATGTGTCAGAGGCAGAAGCATCATCGCCGGCTTCTCTCGAAGATCCTGCTGGGCAATCAGAGCAAGTATTTGATAATACTCTCTCATTAGCACCACATAGAGTTGGTGTACACTCTGTAATACTGCCAGACGCATCATCACCTCCGACGTTTGTCGTCCCTGAAAGTGGGGAGTAGGAAGTAAGAGGTGGATGAAGAAGGAGGGTGAGTATCTTGACAGAGATTGAGAAGGAAAAAAAACGATAAAAGGTATCCTAAGTCCTTACCTGGTGAACACTCGACGCAACTATTTGACTCGACTCTTTGGTTTGATAGGCATTGAGTAGCGATACACGATGTATCACTGCCCGACGCATCTTCACCACTATCGTTCGTTGACCCTGCTGGGCAAGGAGTACAGGCGTTGTTCAACACATACTCGTTTACACCACAAACTGTAGAACTACATTCTGTATTAGACCCAGACGCCAGATCTCCAGCGGCGTTAGTTGTGCCTGGCAAGCAAGCTACACAGACATTATTCAATACTCTTTCATTTACACCGCATTCAATTGGAGTACATGAAGTGTCAAGTCCCGAGGAATCATTTCCTTGAGAATTTGATGTTCCAGCAGGGCAATCCGTACAAACATTAGATGATACGAACTCGTTAGCATCACACAGAACAGCATCACAGACTGTATTTGGTCCCGAGGCATTGTCTCCTCCAACGTTCGTTGTTCCAGCCTCACAAGGGACACAAACATTATTCGATACTTTCTGATTTGAAGGGCATAGAGTGGCAATGCAAGAGGTATCTTCTCTAGAGGCGTCGTGGCCACCAGAACTTGTTGAACCTAATGGGCAGGGAGTACAGGCATTGTTCAACACATACTCGTTTACACCACATTCAATTGAAGTACATTCAGTGTTCACCCCAGAGGCATTGTCCCCAGCGGTGTTTGTAGTACCAGCAGGGCAACTTACGCAAGTATTTGACAATACTCTCTCGTTTACTCCACATAGGATTGGATCACAAGTCGTATCACTGCTCGACGCGTCATCTCCTTGAGCGTTTGTGGTTCCGGCAGGGCAGTCGGTACAAGTATTAGACGATACGAACTCGTTGGCAGAACATAAAAGTGGAACACAAGTGGTATCCAAGCCCGATGAGTCATCACCGGCCTCATTTGAAGTGCCAGCGGGACAATCCATGCAAGTATTTGAAACAACTCTCTGGTTTGATGGGCATAGAACGGCATCACATGATGTATTTCCACCTGATGTATCGTCCCCAGCAACATTTGTTGTACCAGGAGGGCATAGAGTACAGGCATTATTGAACACATACTCGTTAGTTGCACATGTTGGTGCTAAGCTCGCAGATACTGGAAAGGGGGTCGGCTTCTGGGTAGGATTGGGTGAGGGTTGATTTGTGGGGTTAAGCGTTGGGTATGGTGTTGGTAAAGGCGTGGGATATGGCGTTGGGGGTAGAGTTGGCTCTGCCGTCTGTGGGGGGTTGCAACATCCTGGCACATCATTATTCATTGAGTACCCATTGTAGCTCATATCTGCCTTTGAATAATCAACGGTGTAACCTAGATCAGCAAGCGTTGCAACGGTGAGTAGGGAAGTAGGATTTCCCACCGTGTTGATGTACCCTGTCATTCTCTGGAGTTTGATAATGAAATGCGAGATAGAAGAAGAAGGATTTAGCAGGAGAAAGATTTAGATGATATGATATGAGATATTATATTCAAGTGATTAATGGGAGATGGATCTCATATTTACTTACCTC
>Ga0214480_100596_pt1 | contig 17996 bp, 13 predicted proteins | sample M1_20Mar14CPVII9_3_FD_165042 | JGI IMG/M metagenome (GOLD analysis project Ga0214480, IMG submission 165042) | Marine eukaryotic communities from Monterey Bay, California, United States - M1_20Mar14CPVII9sort6BwellE17 | ecosystem: Environmental > Aquatic > Marine > Unclassified | place: USA... | reverse complement strand
CCAAAACACTAGGTTGGGTTAATTTAAATGATATTGGTGCTACCGACGACGTGAAACTACCAATTATCGAAAGACCGTTAAAAACTGATTATACTGACAATATCTAAGTTCAGTATATGAAAGCAATTGTTGTATGTTGACCATAGATATTAACTGTGAGACCAGAGTTGCATTACAGTTAGTTTAAGGCCGGTTCATCGACATGAAATCGGAAAATTATACCGTATCGGTACCGACCTTACTTAGTAAGAAACTAAAAACTCATAATAGCGGCACAATATCACCGTAGATCCGCTATCAATATCACCGTAGATCCACTTAATCATTAATCAATATGTTTTCATTACTTAGGAATTCACAGGTACGTCGACGGATGTCGTCTAGAGTTATTGCATGAGATATGTAGAGTTTTATTAGTGCAACAATTTTGAGCATATCTTATGATGATTTGATGGTTTGTAAAGATATGTTTTGATATATGCTAATATTAATGTATCGTCTTCTTCCCATTGGGTATATTGCATTATAATATCAGAGAAACATCCGATCAACGGGTACATTAGTAACCAGACGAACATTCTCTGCCGAAGCAGCCACAGCAACCAAATCCAGTGGACCAGGTTTATTTGCACGTATAGGATCATTCCTTGTCGGTGCTGGATTAACTGCATTAGGCACTGAAATTTATATATTCAAGGAGGTTAGAGAAGGGAATTTAGAAATGTTAAGAAAACAGAGAGAGTTGGAGAAACGTATTGCTGCTTTGGAGAAGAAGAAGTAGATCGGTTGATTGGATTTATGTGAGTGGGTTAGAATAGAAGTGTATAGACGGATGAGATGCGGGGTAAAGTATCTATAATGTTATTTTGAATTGTTGTGTTTCAATACGGAGAGTTAATGTGGTGGGATGTTCTGAGGGTTGCAAAGAGAGGTAAGGTTGCAAACATATACGGTGCCTTCTTATTCTTTGCACATATCACTACTAACTTCTGATTATCTTATCTTCGCCTTGTCTATGCTACAGTTGGATATCTTTCCTCATAGCTGAATACCATAGCATCTAACAATAAACTACAACATCTTAACAACACAACTCATACAATCAACTTGACACTGCAATATACACATACAATTACTCATCATCGCTTTCGATTGGGTACCCTTCTACAATGTAATCACAAGCAAGCTGTAGTAAAGATGAATTACGTTCAATCTTGGATTCCATCGCTTGGATTGATGATTTGGCCCAAGCGTTAAACACAGTGGAGGTAGACTTCATTAGATCATCTCGGGTACATTCTACTGCATTATCAAACGCTCCGGGTATCAATTGCAATTGAGCAATATTTTCTTGCAAAGATCTTTCCTCGTCCAATAGAAAATTAACATGCTGGATGAACAGGATAGAACTTGGCGCCCCTTCATCTGATGAGATATTGTAAGACTCGGGATATGACCTCAACAAACATACAATGACCTCCCTAACTGGTTGATGTTGGCAGTACTTTAGAAGATAGTGAATGGGGTACTTGTCCCCCCGGGAGTTGGCACATCTTACAGATTCGGGGCATTTGGATATTAAAAGCTTGCAAACCTCTTTCATATCATCGGCTAGAATCTTTGTTAAATAAAGACAAGCCATATGAAGTGGGGTATTTCCGCGGTTTGTCCTCATCTTCATACTACTTGGGCACAGTTCGACCATCCTCTTGATAAGGTTAACATTACGCGAGCCTACTATCAAATGAAGAGGCGAAAGACCCTTAGAATCTTTTTGAGTTAGACTATGAGGATATGCCTCAAAGAATCGACGGATAGTTTCGGCAATGCCTCTCATCATGGTAGTTGCTGTACTTGATCTTGATTGTTTCATTGTTGACTGTAATAGATGAATCAATGTGATCACTGGTGGATCATCGATGATCTTTTCATGATCTAGAACCCACCGGTGCTTAGTAGCAATCAAGGGCATTAATGTACAGAGTTGTGGGTGGCTAGATATTATATTGATAGGATAATCATCATGCGTTCCCCAAAGAAGAGCTGATGGGTTGGCATCAATTAGAGCTTCAATGGTAGGAATAGATACCTCAGAAGAATCCCCATCTGTCAAGAGAAGAGCAATATCGAGAAGACTTGACTTATTACTAACAATTCTTGCAAGAATCGGTTTCGCGGCGACTTCCTGATGTAAACGTTCCATTAAAGCAGCAACTTCTTCTTCACTCCATGTTCGACTTGTTTGAAAGGCTAGAATATGCAACTCTTTAAATTGAGCCTTCAACTGAATATCCTCAATCTCATCATAGTTTAAAGGACTCTTCATCTTGGAAGTTGCTTGTAAAGTTATGAGGAGAGAGTGTATTGGTTGTTGTTAGATAAGATTGTGGTTGGTAAACTGTCAGTTGAGGTTTTACTTCTGGTTGCTAATGTATCCCGCATGATCGACTTCTAATTACACTTGGTAGGTAACAGTAGAGTATTAGTATTGACATCTAACACATACATTAATACTTCATTAAAACTGAACAATAGCACCTAAAAAGTAAGAAGGGATAAACATGTGTATCCCTCCATCAATCAATCAACTCTAAAACACACCAAGGCCTCCCCTATTAGCTCGAAAAAGGCCCTGCCTTCCATAATATTCTAACAAAATTGTATGAGGCTTATGCCCCCAATCCCCTTTGGAAGTGGTCATACTTATCCCCGAATCCACGCTCTATTCGTGCAATTGATGCAAGTACCAAGCCATTATGAAAACCCCTAATAAACCCCGCGATATTTTCAATCCGTGCCATTCAGCATCCAGACTGCCCGTATCTCTAATTAACAAATACTCCAATCCACCCCACACTATCCAAATCCGCGTTTCACATGATACAACATCCACCACAACCACTTCCCTGTTTCTTCATACGACATTTATACCCCTCTAAATACTTTAACTGCTTCTCATTAATAGCACCCCTCCTCTGTGATCGTATCATCATTACAGCCTCAACTGCATCCATATTTTCAAATTCCATTAATGCAATTGCAACTAAGACTGGTGCCCGACCGAGACCGGCTACACAGTGTACGGCTATTGTTTTCGTTTCCTTTGTACTGCCATTCATACCTGCATTATTGCCAGTATTATCATCAGTAGTACCAAAGAAACGTTCATCAACTAATTTCAACCAATCATCCAACACAGGATCGGGAGGTGAATGACCATCTTCATATGCCATTTCATGTAACTTAATTCCCGCACTGGTTAATTCATTCCCCAAATAGGTAGGTTCACAAACTCGTACAATATCAGTAACATAATTACGACGACATTCCTTGATATATAAATGTAAGTTCGATTGACGTGGTGCATCCATGATTAGGAAACGGAGATTTGGTGTAGTGATTAATGTTGGTTTAGATGAGATTATTGTTGATTGGTTATTAATTGAGCCTCTTTGTCCGTGAGAAGTTGAATGGTGTGAGGAGGAGAGTGTTGATTGTACTACACCTCCGTAGCCATTATTATTGGGTGCCATGCTCATATTCTAGAATAGTTTACTCAATATTGTAATAGTAGCGGCTGTAATTGAGCAAGTGATTTATGCGATGTTGTATTTAATACCCTTTTCCACTTTAGCCCATCGAAACGAGAGCAGCAGCAGTTTGTTGAGTATGGATGTAGTTGAGAGAAGTTAGATTTGACCATTCCGGGTGGGTTTTTAATTTGTATGGGGATCTTATATATTGATCACCGGGAGCGTAAGGAGAGGATATAGGAGGCTATATGAGTGTGAGTAGAATGGTCTAGGGCGGCGTTTAGCAATAGAAGATTGTTTTGTTAGTTTTATTTGTTTTGTTTTGAGTTTTTGAGGTTCGTAGGTGGTGCCCTTTAGAATGCCCTTTGTCCTTCAAGAGAGCATTGTGTTTATTGCTTTCCTCTCACGGTGGTAGTATTAGTGGCGGCAGCAAGGGTATTGAAGAAGAGGAGAGATAGCTTGCGAATAGACTCATTAGTAGCGCGGCGGCGGTTGGCGGCAGTAGTGTGTGTTGTTAGTGGTCGTTAAATTGGCAAGTATAACCAACCCAACAAAACTTATACTCTCATAATTTTCACATGTGTATGAATAGTAGTTAGATAAACAAATACACACACACACTAGAACTATGAGTAGTAATACCGGAGAAAATAATGGTAGGGATAAGCTCTGTGATGATAACGGCCAGCAGGGCGGTGGCAGTGAAGATGTGGTATCGAATACAAATGAGTGCACATCATGTGAACAAAATAATGTGGAGAGTATTACCGAGGCTTTCAACAGTGTAGCAATATTGGATATGTCTACGTGTGCCAATTGTGGCAAGGAGGGTAACAGTGATGATATGAATACATGTAACAAATGTAAGTTAGTAAAGTATTGCAATGCAGCGTGTAAAAAGAAACACCGAACAAAGCATAAGAAAAAGTGTGAGAGAAGAGTTGCCGAGTTGCACGATGAGAAGTTATTCAAAGAGCATCCACCCCGAGAAGAGTGCCCAATATGCTTTCTACCTTTACCACGTAAGAGTGAATTAATTCTATTCAAATCATGTTGTGGTAAGCATATCTGTTGTGGATGTATTTATGCAATAGCAATTAGTGAAGTGAGTGAACAACTTGAAGAAGAATTAGTAGACTTGTGTCCGTTCTGTAGAACACAAGCACCAAACTCAGTAGAAGAGAGAATAAGTAGAATAAGGAAGTTAATGGAAGCTGGCAATGCCTATGCAATCTATGAGCTAGCTGGTTATTATGATGATGGTGATGGTTTGCCACAAGATTATCAACAGTCAAATGAATTATTGCTCAAGGCAGGTGAGCTTGGATGTCATGAGGCATATCACAACTTGGGTATTAATTATGATCTAGGAAATGGTGTGGAAGTTGATAAGAAGAAAGCTAAGCATTACTATGAGCTTGCGGCTATGGGCGGTTGTGTAGGAGCAAGAAATGATCTTGGTATTATGGAGTTGAAAGCAGGCAACTATGACCGAGCATACAAACATTTTATACTTGCAGCAAATGCCGGGGACGAGGACTCTTTGGACATAGTAAAGCAAGGACTTAAGGAGAGGCTAGTGACGAAAGTTGAATTTGCAAGTGCGCTACGTGCATATCATGAGAGGCAAAAAGAAGCAAATAGTGATGCCAGGGACAAAGCCGCGGCATCAGGTATGTTTCGTACCCAATGGTAGTTAGATAATATGGAGGGCTGCTTCCATTTGCTTATATTGACAATTATAGCTGGTAAAGATGGACGTCTCAAAATTACTTCGGTATAGCTTGATTTGGGAATACATAAAGCTGTGGCGTCGGATATATTTGACCCGGTCTAAACATTAACTAAATGTAGGTGGGGTTTGAGATTTCGCAAACGAGAGAGATGAGGCTAGTATATAAGTAGTCTAATAATTAAGGTATGCCCAATGTAGAAAAGCTCTTGGATAAACCTATTATATTATCAACAATCTCTATCTAATTATTCTGTCCATATCTCATCTCCTTTGCTTTCTTCCTGGCATCGCTATTCATTTCTTTTCGTCGATCATGATAGGCTCGTATGGTATTTTCATATTCATCTTTCTCAATGCCACCTCTCATAAACATTTGCTTGACTGCACCTAAACAGTTCTCATGCCCGGCTCTTGCTCCAATCACCCAGTGATTCAATGCTCGGTGCCCTTTACCTTTTTGCTGTCCCTCCATAGCACCAAGAATGTACCTGGCATTTACGTGTCCATTTATAGCAGCAAGCTCAAAGTAGTGGTATGCTTTTTTCGTATCAACTTCTACACCTGCACCATCTCTATATGAGTGTCCTATGTTGTAGTAACCGCTTGGGTGTCCAAGTTCCCCTGCCTTTAACCACAACTCATTAGCCTTTGCCCAGTTTTGTGGTATACCATATTCACCTCGACTATAGTAATTTCCATATGTATAGCATGCCGTGGCATTATCCGTATCTAATAACCTCTTTATTCTCTTGTTTTCCTCATTCATTGTTGATTCTGGCGGCGACCGACAGTATGCACAAAGTGGTATCTTCCCTCTACTGTGGAATTCTTGGTTAACTGCATATATGCAACCATTACATATGACTTTTCCACAACATGATTTGAATGTTGTTGCATCGGTCTCAATCGGCATAGGTAGAAAGCAGAGTGGACACTCGTCAGGCTCTATATCCTTGAATAACTGTTCTTCATGTAGTTCAGCCACTCTTCTTTCACATACCTTCTTATGCTTCTTCCTGTGTTTCTTTTTACATGCTGCATTACAATACGTCACTGCCTTGCATTTGTTGCATATGTTTAGATTAGTACCTTGTTTGCCGCAGGCGGCACATGTTTGTTGTACTTCATCAGATTTATTATCAGATGATGTATCTGTATCAACCTTATCAATGCCCTCCATTGTAGTAATGGCAGTATCAGAACTCATTTATTTTTGATCTTGTGTACTTTCGACTTATTCTTATATTCTCCAGTAAGTGTTTGGATACCGACAAAGAAGACTAACAATACTACTACTTATTAACAACTCTAATAACGTCGTTTATCTACAATTTACAATCCCTGCTCCTTTATATAACACCAAACAATAAGCAACGAGGTAATGGTTTTGTTTTGTTTTTCATTTTGTAGAGTGAGATTTGAGATGTTTTATGGTGCCCTTTAGAATGCCCTTTGCCCTTTTTTCTTTCAAGAGAGACTGTTATCGTACGTACCTTGCTACATAGGTATGGTGGCAGGGCACAGAGAAGAGGAGAGATAGCTTGCGGAAAACTCATTAGTAGTAGTGTTAGTAGTACGGCGCGGCGTTGGCAGTAGTGTGTGTTAGTGGTTGTTAAATTATTGCAATATAACCCCACAACTTATACTCTCATAATTTTTCACATGTACCAACTACCAACTTGATGTCAAATTGATTAAACCACGTGCATACGACTTGGGAATAGATTGGAACTATGAGTAGTAATACCGGAGAGAATAATGATAGGGATAAGCTCGGCGGTGGTAGTAATGGTGGGGAAATGACTTCGAACAAAAAAGAGTGCGCATCATGTGAACAAAATAATGTCGATAATATTACCGAGGGTATCGATAGTATGGCTATCCTGAATGATACATCCATATGTGCTGCATGCGGTAAAGAGGGTGACAGTAATGATATGAACACATGCAATAAATGCAAGGAGGTGAAATATTGTAACGCGGCGTGCAAAAAGAAACATCGACATAAACATAAGAAAAAGTGTGAAAGAAGAGTGGCCGAGTTGCACGATGAGAAACTATTCAAAGACGTTGAGCCCGACGAGTGTCTGTTATGTATGCAACCTACACCAGTTGAAACTAAATATGTATCATTTCATTCATGTTGTGGTAAGCTCATCTGTAATGGATGTATGTATTCTATGATGATGAGTGAAGGACAAGACATTTGTGCATTCTGTCGGACGCCACCAGCTGCTTCAGATGAAGAAATTGTCAAAAGAGTAAAGAAGCTGATGGATAATGGTAATGCGAATGCATTCAATATGTTTGGTTATGCATATGCTCATGGCCGATACAATATGCAACGAAACTGGTCAAAGGCTAATGAGTCATGGCTAAAGGCAGGAGAGCTTGGATGCATGGATGGATATTTCAACTTTGCTGTTCATTTAGGTAAAGGAAGGGGCGGTATAGAAGTCGATGAGGAGAAATCAAAGCATTATTATGAGCTTGCAGCTATGGGTGGTCATGCAATGGCAAGGTATAATCTTGGTTGTTTGGAGTGGAAAGCAGGCAACTATGACCGAGCATACAAGCACTTGATACTTGCAGCAAGAGCTGGGCACAAGAAATCTTTGGACTTCATTAAGGAAGGATTCATGGACGAGGAAGTTTCAAAAGATGAGTATGAGACGACTTTACGAGCCTACCATGAGCGACAAAAAGAAATGAAAAGTGATATGAGGGATGCCGCTGAAGAATACAGATTGATGATGTCTCTTGAATAAACCTTTATATTATCAATAATTTCTATCTAATTATTCTGCCCATACCATACCCCATCTCCTTTGCTTTGTCCCTCATGTCACTTTTCATTTCTTTTCGTCTCTCATGATAGGCATGTGACGTACTGGCATATACATCTCTTGTGATAAAGCCATCCATAAACCCCCGTTCAACTTGATCCAAAGAGATCTCATTTCCAGCCTTTGCAGAAATGATGAAGTGTTTAAATGATCGATCATAATTGCAATCACCTTTCTCCAAACAACCGAGGTTATGCCTGGCACTTGTATGACCATTGATAGCCGCAAGCTCCCAGTAATATCTAGCCTTCTTCTGATCAATTTCTACACCATATCCTTGGTTATACGAATATCCAAGATTATAATAACCTCTTGCATATCCAAGTTCCCCTGCCTTTAGATAAAGCTCATTAGCCTTTGCCCAATTTTGTGTCATGCCATGTTGACCTTTACTATAATAAACACCAAAAGTGAAAATTGCCACGGCATTTCCTTTATCCATTTCCTTCTTTTCTAATTTGAGTGTCTCTCTCATTGAAGATGTTGCTGGTTCCCTACAGAATGCAAAAAGTTGTATCTTCCCTCTCTTAAAAGCTTCTTCATTCACCCCATAAAGACAACCATTACATATAACTTTTCCACAACAGGATTTGAATGTTGTTGCTTCAGCCTCGAATGGCATGGGCTGAAAACATATTGGACACTCGTCAGGTTCTACATCCTTGAATAACTGTTCTTCGTGTAGTTCAGCAACTCTTCTTTCACATACCTTCTTATGCTTCTTCCTGTGTTTCTTTTTACATGCTGCATTGCAATACGTCACTGATTTACATTTGTTGCATATGTTTAGATTAGTGCCTTGCTTACCACACGCCGCACACGTTTGTTGCTGTAACACTTCTGATGTATCATCACTATTACTGGCTGATATATCCACATTATCAATACCCTCCGTTACACTATTGATGATGGCAGTATTAGTACTCATATTCTTTTGTGTTTATCTTGTGTACTTATTCTTTTTTACTCTGCACAACTATTATTATCCAACACCGACGAAGACAAACAAGTATTGTTTTACTACTATTCAACAACACTATTAACTCTTAGTCATTCCTCTTGGATAGAGCGGCGGCGCGGCGTAGGTTCATTGATCCTTAGAGCGGAGATAGTAACCCACTCATAGTACAAAAAATAACAAACTAAAACTAAACTAATCCCTAAGATGCTTTGTTAGGGGTTGGTTGTGATGCCCTTTAGAATGCCCTTTGCCCTTCTGTTTCAAACAAATTATAACAAACTACGATACTTACTACCCTAGTACATTACACCGCGTGGCTGCCGAGAGAGGAGGATACGGAGAGCCTAGATAGGCTTGCAGAATAGACTCATTAGTATTGTTATAGTGGTGTGCGTTGGCAACAGTGATAGTGTGGTCGCCATATTGCAAAGTAATCCACAATAAAAAACTATACTCTCATAATTTTTCTTCATATGAGTACTAACTTGATATCGAATTGATTAAATTAGAAATATGAGCAGTAATTTCGGAGATAATAATGGTAATGATCAGCTCACCAGTGGTGATGGTGGTGGTGGTAATATTAGCCCCAAAGAAATGATGAGCAAAAAAGAGTGCACATCATGTGATCAAAATAATATCAAAAACATCATCAAGGGTATTAGTATTAACAGTGTGGGTATAAATGATATGTCTATGTGTGCTAATTGTGGTAAGAAAGGTAACAGCAGTGATATGAATACATGCAACAAGTGTCAATTAGTAAAGTACTGCAATGCCGCTTGCAAAAAGAAACACAGATCAAAGCACAAAAAGGCATGTGATAGACGAGTGGCTGAATTGCATGATGAGAAACTATTCAAAGACCCCCCACCCAATGAGGACTGTCCAATTTGCTTCCTTCCTTTACCAGATGGGAGAGAGCTGTTTGCTTTCCAGTTTTGTTGCGGTAAACGTATATGCGCAGGCTGTGATCATGAGAATGCGTCGCAGTTTTGCAATACACAGAAGAAAAAAGGTGGTGGTGTATTGAATATGAATAAAGGTGGTGGTGTATTGAATGTATTATGTGCATTTTGTCGGACACCACGAGCATTTTCTAATGAAGAACAGATCAAACGATTGGAGAAACTAATGGATAATGGAAATGCTGAGGCATTCTATACACTCGGAAATCAATATTTCGAAGGACGGAATCAGGGCTCTTATTCAAAGGGACTGGGTTTGCCGCAAGATTATCAAAAGGCAAATGAGTTATTTTTGAAAGGTGGCGAGCTTGGGTGTGCAGATGCATATTTTAACTTGGGCAATTCATATAACAATGGTCAAGGTGTAGAAAGGGATATGGAGAAAGCTACCTACTACTGGGAGCTTGCAGCAATTAAGGGGAATGTACAGGCAAGATATATTCTTGGTTGCAATGAGCTTCTTTTAGGACAAAATAGTCAATCGGCAAGAATGTATCATTATAGACGAGGAATGAAGCACATGATGATTTCGTCAAAGGCTGGTCATAAAAAGTCTTTTGACGAAATTACAATAGGATATAAGCATGGGGTTGTTACAAAAGATGATTACGAAATGACTCTACGTGCTTACCATGAGCGGCAAAAAGAAATGAAGAGTGATGCAAGGGATGAGGCTGCAGCATTTTATGCCCTAGCCAGTGGATTGGAGGGTAGTGATGAATATTGGAGGTTCATTGCTAAGATGAAAGATAGCGGGCAAATATAGACAAGTCTATACACCTTAAACATAGCCTACAGTACCCTCCAGTAGAAAAGCTCTTGTGTAAACTATTATTATATTATCGAAATAGATATATTTACATAAACTTTGAGGAATTATCTCCTTGATGTCTGCCCATACCCCATCTCCTTTGCTTTATCCCTCATGTCACTTTTCATTTCTTTTCGTCTCTCGTGATAGGCATGTAAGGTACGTGCGTATTCATCCTTTGTGATAAACCCATTCATAACCGCCCGCTTCACTTGATCCAAAGAGATCTCATTTCCAGCCTTTGCCGCAATGATGAAGTGTTTGAACGCTCGATCATAATTGCCATTCCCATCTTCCAAACAACCGAGATTATGTCTGGAACTTGTGTGACCATTCATAGCAGCAAGCTCCCAATAGTATCTAGCTTTCTTCTGGTCTACTTCCACACCATAACCTTGGTTATAGCTGTATCCCAGGTTGTAATATCCTCTTGCACACCCAACTTCTCCAGCCTTTAGATATAGCTCATTGGCCTTTGCCCAATTTTGTGGCAATCCATGTTGACCTTTACTATAATAAACGCCAAAAGTGAAAATTGCCACGGCATTCCCTTTATCCATTTCCTTCTTTTCTAGTTTGAGTGTCTCTCTCAAAGAAGATGTTGCTGGTATTCTACAGAATGCACAAAGTTGTATCTTCCCTCTCTGAAAAGCTTCTTCGTTCACCCCGTAAAGACAACCATTACATATAACTTTACCACAACATGATTTGAAAGTTGTTGCTTCCGCCTCGAATGGCATGGGCTGAAAACAAAGTGGACACTCGTCAGGTTCTACATCCTTGAATAACTGTTCTTCGTGTAGTTCGGCCACACGTTTTTCACATGCTTTCTTATGCTTCTTTCTGTGTTTCTTTTTACATGCTGCATTGCAATACGTCACTGATTTGCACTTGTTGCACATGTTTAGATTAGTACCTTGTTTGCCACATGCGGCACATGTTTGTTCTAGTACTTCTTCTGATGTATCAGTATTATTATCTGATATATCAACCCTATCAATACCCTCCGTTAGAGTATCGATGGCGGTATCAGTACTCATGATTTATTTTTTGTGTTTGTATATATCAAGTGTCCTTACTTATTCTTTTTATCGTTACACCCCGCCGACGGCGGACTATTAATAATACAAGTAATAACGCCGTTTCTCTACAATCCCTGCTGCTCCTTTATATAACGCCAAGACATTAACCTCCTCTCATTCTCATCTGTAAGATTGCGATAATAATAGTGATGTGAACCCCTTCTTCCAAGTGTAATGTTTTTCCGTACTTTCTGATACGAATCACGCAATAACGTACAATATATCACAACTTTTATACTTATTTGTTTGTACTAATTTTGTGGTGGTGCCAGCTTCTCCTCCTATTAATTTAATACCCCTAAACCGACGATGCTTAATAAAGAGGAAGAGGTATGTTTATTATGTATTTATTGTTTAATATTATGGCGTTGGTTGTATAAAATTCGGTGGCGGTGGCGAGTAGAAAAACACATACCCGCAATACTTTGAGTTTATTAGCATTGCTTTCTTGCAAACACGCCCCTCAACATCTAACACCTTACTCCCTTACCCCTTTGTATACCTTTAATATTTCCCTATATCCACCATATTTAACAGCGTAAAAAAGGCTTCAAAAAGTCAATCGACGTCGATGAAGGACGTCGTCGTCGTGAGGAAACTACACTCCAAATTCGTAAAACTAAAAAAGATGTTCGATTAGCCAAACGTCGTCAAATGCCCCCAGGAGGTGGTGCCGGTAGTTCGATGGATACTCCCGCCGCGTTAGCTGCCGCTAGTATGTTAGCTGCTGGTGGTGTTGCCCCGGGAGGTTATGGTAGGTTTGTTCATTTTAGTTTTTATTGGGTTGTGGATTTTCTTGTGATTATTTTAGCAGTGTCTCATCAATATACACCCTTCCCTCTATCCCCCTCTACCCAATTTAACTAATTAACAATTTCACCTATTAAACTAATTCCCACTTAATATCAAAGGTGCCGTAGCCGGTGGTATGGACACATCCATGGGTGCCGCGGGTAACAAACTTGAAAATCTACCCCAAATGGTCCAAGGTGTAATGGGTAATGATCCCTCCATTCAAACATCCTGCACCACCCAATTCCGTCGTTTACTTTCCATTGAAAAGAATCCACCAATTCAACAAGTAATCGATTCAGGTGTCGTACCACGTTTCGTTGAATTTCTATCACGTGAAGATAATCCAGCATTACAATTCGAGGCCGCGTGGGCATTAACGAATATTGCCAGTGGTACCAGTGATCATACCAAGGTTGTTATGGAGGTAGGTGCCGTACCCATCTTTGTTCGTCTATTATCAAGTCCGAATGATGATGTGCGTGAACAGGCCGTGTGGGCATTGGGTAATATTGCCGGTGATTCACCACCCTGTCGTGATTTGGTACTGCAGGCTGGTGCTATGCAACCATTATTACAACAGTTACATCAGGGATCAAAGTTGAGTATGTTACGTAACGCGACGTGGACATTGTCGAACTTCTGTCGTGGTAAGCCTCAGCCGGATTTTAATCTCGTTAGGAGTTCATTATCCACGTTAAGTCAATTAATCTTTAGTCCAGATGAGGAGGTATTAACTGACTCATGTTGGGCATTAAGTTATTTAAGTGACGGACCCAATGAGAAGATTCAGGCTGTCATCGAGGCGGGCGTATGTCGTCGATTAGTTGAATTGTTATTAAATCCAAGTCCAGCGGTACAAACACCCGCGTTACGTACTGTTGGGAATATTGTTACGGGAGATGATTTACAAACACAATTCATTATTAATAATAATGCCTTACCGTGTTTGTTGGCATTATTATCAAGTCCCAAGAAGGGTATACGTAAGGAGGCATGTTGGACAATTTCCAACATTACCGCGGGTAACAAGGATCAAATTCAGGCAGTTATTGATAATAATATTATCCCCCCATTAATTCAATTATTAAGTAATGCCGAGTTTGACATTCGTAAGGAGGCTGCGTGGGCTATATCGAATGCAACTAGTGGTGGTAGTCCACAACAGATTAAGTTCTTGGTACAGCAGGGTTGTATCCGTCCGTTGTGTGATTTGTTAACCGTGAATGATGTTAAGATTGTTACCATTGCCTTGGAGGGGTTGGAGAATGTAAGTTTTATGTGTCGTTTTTTGTTGTGTTGGTGTGGTTTTGTGACATTGCATCCCACCCTTGCTCACATACACTTTGTGTCTCCTCAATAACCTCCTGCCACTACCTCCACGTCCCAAACAATAGATCCTCAAGGTTGGAGAAGACGATGCCCTTGCCACAGGTTCACATAATCAAATGAGCACATACGTCGCCGAGGCCGAGGGTCTTAACAAAATCGAAGAACTCCAGCAACATTCGAATAATGATATTTACGAGAAGTGTATCAAGATTCTTGAAACATTCTTCGGCGTGGATGAAGAGGAGGAGATGGCCAATATTGCCCCCGAAATGGCCGATGGTCAGTTTGCCTTCTCGGCGCCTACGGGGATGGATGATGGGAATAATGGTGGTGCCGCGTTTGACTTCTCGGGTTAGATCATTGTATTAGCCGGCTAGTGAATCGAATCAGTTGCTAGTCCACAACATATGAGTGAAGACGTTATTCGAGATTCTACAAAAGTCTGATATACATGTTAGGACTTTTGTACAGTCTCTCAAGATGCCCAATAGAGCTCCGGCAGGACATGAGTGTCAGTATTGGTGGATATATCATGACTTGCAAGCAGCATAGAAACAAGCTCTGGTCATGAAAACCGATGACAAACATCGTTTTTCATCACCACAGCAGTAAGGGTGTCGAGGTTCGGTCTCACGAGTTGAACCATTACTTTATCCGTTTGCAATACCCAAATATAATGTGGCCTCGAGATGTGAATGAGATTCACATTCACAACTTTCGAGCCCACACTGTATGTGTTGCCTTTGAGAGGTAAGGATGCTCTAAGATAGTAAAGTAAATCAAAATTAAAGAGTATGTCGAGTCAAGTATTGTTATTTAAGTTAATTCCATCAACTCATCACTGAAACAATCATGATACATATCCAATAACTTCTTGCTATCCTCACATGTACCTTTCGGTCTGACTTCATTCCTTGTACCATTTGAACCCGGTAATCTAGGGATATTATACACACCACTCAGCTTATCCAATACGCTATCCAACTCTCCGTGATGATATAACAAGAATATGTGATGCTCATTCCTATCATTCATCCGCTGCACTACCTCCTCCTTGAATCTTGATAATTGTGTCTTGCTATACTGACGAAGATCAAGCTCATACCGACCAGGTTTGCATTCCCCCAAAAGCGACTTTACTCTGCTGCATCCAGAGTTCCCATCCACATCATAACGTTGCTTCAATGCACTTTTAGCAAATTCATTGTAGTTGCGAAAGGGGAACATATGAACAAACATTACATCGTCATAGGTTGGTATACCAGTTGGCAGTATAATATCCTTAACACAAAAGTGACTGGTATTTCTGCATTTTCTCATCATTGGATATAACGTCTTTCCGTCCTGGTATCCCAATGGAATCGGTCGAGGAGGTCTGTTTATGCTTTGGCCATGGTATGGCTTCATATTGACTGCTTTATATGGGATGCCACAAGTCTTCTCGTAGTTGACACTACAAGCTTCTCGAATGGTGGACGACCCCATCTTTGGAGAGGTATGTAGCATCACCACACGACGTAGATTACTGGATGGCAAAGGAGGCAGTGATGATATAGGTGTTGAATGTTGTACGATATCCTCATACTGAATTGTTCGATTCCACATTTGAGCTAGTTTTTCCCATTTGATCTGCACTGTTTGATCAGTATCAGGTTGAAGGAGGTAGATCGGGAGATCAGCCTTTGTTATGTTTCTTCCAGTATCAAAATCATTAGTCTCTGAAGATGGCACTTCTTCTGATGATTCGTCTTGTAACTTGAACATATTTAGCAATGGAAGGACAGTCGTGTCTTCTCGACATACCATCGGAGGCGTAAAATCAAATAAGTAATAGTCGAGTGCTAGATACCTACACAGTTGCTTCATTGTATCGTCAGATATAAGATCAACTCTCTTTGGGTATAGCTTCTCCTTCACTTCATTCTCGGATGAGTTCCTTTCTATTGGTATACTGTAATTGTACTCAAATCCAGCTAGCCCTAAGACTTGTGGTAGTTCATTAAGGTCGCCAATCAAATCTAGACTCTCATATGTGTTGCTACCGTCTGTATCAAGTAAGAAGTTGGCTTGTGGATATGAATGAGGGCGACATCCAACAGGTTTCCGACGTCCCTCAACCACCTTCAACCAGCTTTGGATACGTTCATCATATGTAGTTGTATTGTCAGTTTCCCGTTGATCTTGTAATGCCTCCCGAAACCCACATTCGCTCCAGCCACTCAAGAAATGATCTATTGGATCACGGACAACAGTCACTAGCCTACGATTCCCAATCTCAATCTTCTTTCTTGGTACATGACCATGATTCCTAACACCCGTTTGCCGGGCAATAGTAGTGCCTCCATTTTTGAATATATGTCGAAAGGCATAATCATTGTTCAATCGGAACGCAAACAGATGTCCACCCTTATCATCACCGTGGAAATAATGTGTCATGTTTTTGTTCTTGAGGACATATGATATAACATCATCCTTAACGGAGAAGAACTTCCTTTGATGGCGATATGATAAGGATAAGTTGCGGTTACTTTGCATCTCATTCAAATGAGGGATACCACTTCCTTCTTTTCTGATGATTGTATCTATATTCTGTTCCGGTAATTCATCTGTTTGAGCATTGTACTCCTCATCCCATACACCTCTCCACTCCTCGCCCAACAATGTTGGTAAAAGATCATTGAATGGCTGATAAAGCCAGGTAAGATATTCTTTTGTAATGGGGTTCATTTCAGACTTCGTAAAACCATTGGCCTTTACTTGTCTTTTTCTCTCTTTCAATACTGGGTTGGTCAGTCCAGCAAAGAGTAGAATCTTCTCTTCTACTTCAGTCTGATTGGCATCATCTCCTGCAAAATCCTCAAACTTGAGTATCATCATACGCTCATCTTGTCCAAATTTCTTCACCCACGGCAACAATTGAAGGGCATATATACCACGAAATAGAAGATGAGGGAAGTAATGGGGACGAACTATGACACCTTCTTCATCATATTTTGTACCATCAACTGTTTCATTGATCAACAGGACATTACCTGCTACCTTGGTATACTCTTCCAAAGTTAAGTCATGGTGTATCAAAATTGGTGAATGACTTTTTCCGACAGTGTTCAAGTCGAATTCATCTCTCCTTTGTTCATATTCTGATAGAGAGAGTGTTCCTTCTCTTAACAAACCACGCTGGATTAGATGATCAACTTCAGTCTCAATTGCTTGTTCAAAGGTTGTGTTAGGGAGGAGGTGGTTTCCCTGTTTTATCTGGAAAGTATGCACATGATGTGTTTGGTACACCTTATCATTCAAAACTGAAGGGCAAGAACAGTATATCAAATACAACACAACCCCTTGATCATCTTCATGCTGACAATAATACATCTGATGCAACAACAAGTACAACGTCAAAGATTGATGATCTTACAATACTTTATAAGTCTCCTCGTCCTCCCTTTGCTCCATTGGTTCATACATCTCATAATTGCACACTCTCTAATGGAAATATGGTAAATATTCCTGTAGCACTGCCTCACTTGATCTTGATCGGTACTCAGAAGGCAGGGACTGGAACGATACAGAGGATGTTAAAGTCGCGACCCGATGTAATCACCCCGAAGAAGCCTAGTGAGATTGATTTTCTAGATGAAAAAGTAGTGATGAAGGCACCTGGAGGATGGCTGAATGAGACAAATGAAGGAGAACTTTGTCGTTTACGAAAAGCATATGCCGATGAGTTCGATATGAAGCAAATGATACATGAAAGAGATGGTCAGGTTCGTATTGCATTTGAAAAGACTCCGCATTACATGCTTCGACCATCCATACCCCATGCTATAGATCTATTATGTCCACATAAGCCAAAGATCGTAGTGACACTAAGGCATCCAGCAGAGAGAGCGTTTAGTCAGTATAGTATGATTGTAAAACAGGGAAACCACCTCCTCC
>Ga0214480_100595_pt1 | contig 18021 bp, 9 predicted proteins | sample M1_20Mar14CPVII9_3_FD_165042 | JGI IMG/M metagenome (GOLD analysis project Ga0214480, IMG submission 165042) | Marine eukaryotic communities from Monterey Bay, California, United States - M1_20Mar14CPVII9sort6BwellE17 | ecosystem: Environmental > Aquatic > Marine > Unclassified | place: USA... | reverse complement strand
AAGTCACGAGGCTCTCCCATGGGAAATCCGTATTGAATGCCCTGAGCCCAACATGCACCCTCAGTTGATTTACGTTCATTGGAAACTTCCTCTGCCAACTTTACCAACTGACTAGCATCATCTGCATTGTGCAACCGTGGCCAGTGACCAAGCTTTTCTTGAAAGTTCAACACAGCCGCAATCGAGAGGTGAATGTCAACTCCCTTTCCAAGCTCCCAGTCTTCACCTCGTAACATTTGTGGTACAGGAGTCTTCTCCAATGTTTCAGCAAGTGAACGATACTCTTTACCAATGGGTGGTCGTACTTGATTTAGTAATCCACCTGATTGATATGATCCAAACACGTCAATGGAAGTGATGCCACTCTCCTCAAGTAACTGTTTGCCACTATCATCATTGAGAACTAAAGCAAGACGATTGAAGATGGTAATTGTACGAACTGGCATTTTCTTTCCCGAGTTGCCTTCCTCTTCATCAAATGTACTCTTGTAAAACTCATACTGACGTTCAAAGTTGGCCAAGACTGATGATGTGGGTAGGGCAAGTGCAGTTTTGAAAGCAACACCTCGAGTATCCACCTTGGCCGATGTTGGACTTGTAATGGCAACTCTCTTTACAGTAACACTCTTGCCATTCAAACCTTCCATCCCCTCCCTCATATCCTCCAGGACTACTACATCACCATCCTCAAGACCATGATCATTCTGAGCTACTGTAACAATCACAACCTTCTCACCATCCTTTACACCCTCAACCTGCAATAGCTTTGGCTTATCATCCAATACCTCAACATTGGAAACAGCAAGTGTTTGTGTTGGTTCTCCAGTTGCATCAGTAATCTCATGATGTGGACCAAAGTCACTAAAGATTGAGGATGTTACACCATTCGATATAGCCATAATGAATGCGATGCCATTCGACCTTGCAGTTTCATTCAACTCAAACAATTGTTGTTTGGGTAATAATTTAGTAACAACAATAGCAGCATATGGACGATGTGTACCCAATACATCATTGGATAAAACAACATCATTACCCAAAGTACTACCCTTGGACAATATATCCACTCTACAAAATGGATTAAGACTTCGTAACTCAACCAAACTAGCCTCAGCCAAGGTAACATCTCCCTTCGTAACATGTTCCTCTGTAACATAAAAGTTACTACCCCTACAAACTTCCGTAGCAATCTTATCATCCGCCAATACAACACCACCGACATTTGATAATATCAAATTCTTGGCAGTTTCAACACCCACACCGCCACAACCAATAATTAATACATTCAAATCTTTAAGACGGGCAATGGTTTCATGACCGAATGCGGCCTTTTGACGATCGATCCGCTCAGCTTCTTGATCGATTGATGCACCTAATTTCCATCCACCTAGGTAATCACCCCAGGATGGTTTGTTATCTTCTTCGGTTTGCATGTTGGAATCAGTATCGCCACCTCTAATGTTTAGTAATGTTGAGTTCGTACCGCTGTTACTACGAATACGTTTTTGATCGTTCTCTTCTTCTGTAATACTTGATGGAGATTTAACACGCTTGGTCATAGAAATATAATGCTATGGATATGACCTGTATTGTATTACCAAAGATACTATCCTATACCCAATAGATAAATGCAAAGATATAAAGAAAAAAATATGAGAGTGTGCACCTTGAGAAGTAAGATATGTACATTTTTAGCGTTAATCATAAGCAGCGGCAATAATTTCCACCACCATATATGAAGATAAACTTACCGCTTGGATAGAAGGGCTAAATGCTTATATTATTTGGTAGAAGAAGGCTGATTGACGATTGGAGGCGAGGATTTTGGTTTAGTGAGAGAGTGAGGCTGTGCTGTGATGTGGCTATTCAGAAGGATACCGTTTAGATGATGATAAAATGATAAATCTCATAGTATAGCGAGTTGCATAGTGATTGAGTTAGGTATGAGTAGGTTGACGGCAGAACGATATCAATATTAACATTCGTATACCGACCATACAATCTTTAGTTCAGTTTTTACTGCTCTTTCGATTGGAGAGGTCGAATTGATTGCAATAGTATTATATCAAAGTGGTTTTGTCTGTTGAAGAGAGGATAAAAATACCATCAAAATTATGGCCAACTTAACTTCCGAAGATATTGCTGATTTACTCCTCCGTGTAGAGGACGAGACCGAAGATGCAAAGGAAGAATTGGAACATGCACAATCAATAATACAAACTACTGGTTTAACAGTCCATAGCTCAGTAATTAATAACTTTGCAGGTGGTGATGCTACAGCAATTTCTTCAACGAATACAACATCAGATGATCAACAACAAACAGCAGCAACAACAAATAATACGCCCGCAATGGATTTGCAACAAGAGGCAGCACTTGCAGTACAGGCACGTCACAAGTATAATCCAATGCGAGGTACATTGTCAGCCTTCCCTTTAGTCCTAACAACCACGGGCGGTCATCAGAATACAGATCATGTCATACATCAAAACTCAGATGGTACTATTAATAAAGTATCAGAGTATAAACGTATGATGAAACGACGATATCGTCAAACTCAGTTAGAAGAACGTGGCTCAGATCGATGGGATTTACCCCGTATACCCGGTGGAAGAAGACGACGTCTCAAGCGTGATGCTGACGCACCCTCGGCACCGCCTGAACCACCCCAAACTGGATATGTCATATATGTATCTCAAATGACAACAAAGTTACGACATGATAATCCAGATCGACATCATAATCAAATATCTGCAGTTCGACGTATATCAAGTATGTGGAATAATCTTAAAGAGAAGGAACGTGAACATTATGTACAATTGGCAAAGGATGCACGAAGTGATTATGAAGATCAATTAATGGAATATCGTGCCACTGGACAATGGAGTATCTCCACCAAATTTGTACGGCTTAAGAATAAGAATGGTGTCGAACGGAATAGGACTACAGCTGAACGATCTACCGGGAGTAATGGTCCGTGGGTGCGTTTACCATATATAGAGAAGAATGAGTTGGAAAAGGAACTGGAGACTTATGAACAAGTCATCTTTCCTCCACGTCCCGCTGGTATGGAAGAGGAACACGAAAAGAAGATTAAGGAGCAAAAACAGAGACGAAGAAAGAAGATACAGAAGGAAGGTGCCAAACTGGGTTATTAGTGGATATAATAATTTTAACTATTAACACACTCTTATCAATATCTTCTACAAAAGAAACTACCACCACACTGCACTATTCTAAAAAATAACATTAAGTCCACAAATCCCAATATACCAATTATTATATATAATCTTTGTTTCTTCTTCCATGCTTTTGCTTGTAATTCTCTTAATTCACGTTGTGCATTTGCAACGTTGGTTCTCATTTGCCATGTATCATCATTGGCATTTTGTAATTGTTGTCGTTGCGCGTGTAATGTTGCCAAGACTGTGTTGGCTGTTGTTTCGGCAACGACATGTGTACGCGTAGCGTCTTCTAATATATTCGTTTGTTGATCTTGATATGTAGCGTTTTTTAATTGTGGTGGTTGATAGTTATTGTTACTGTTTTGATATGAGCCACCTCCAGATAAGGAGTTTCCACTATTTCTATTCCTTGGAACGCCATCTTCTACATCATTTCTTGCCCAATCTGGTCTACCCGATCCATATGCCATGTTGCTAATGGTATTTTCTTAGATAGTAGATATTGTGTGTTTTGTTTCTGTGAAATTTTGTTTTGTTGTTGTTGTGTATCCAATACCTCTAGAATGAGCCCCAACCCTCTCGTCAACTGTAACAACTGAGTATTAATTATTAATAAAGGTGTATATTCTAATAACGATAAGGTTAATAGCAGTGGACTTCTATCTATCAATAAACGGTTGCAATAAAGCACAACAACACGGAATCATGAATCAACTCAACTAAGAGCCGGTATCCTGCAATTTTCATTTTTCAGAGTTCAATCGATACCGCCAAGTTTAAACGCTGCTTTGCTGCATATTTGATATCCTCATACAAACGGTATACTCCCTTTATAATAGGCTTACTTTAGTATTTTTGATTGGCGTCTCAGTGATATCTCAGTATCTCAGTATTTTCATAAAATGGCAACACCAATGGAAGAAAGCTCAGACGAGTTACTAAACGAATATATCCTATCATCACAACTACTAACCGATGGCGAGCCAGTCCGTTGTGTAACTTCCTCAACTACATCATCAAATAATTCAATTGAACTACTAGCAGGATCACAGGGAGGTATAGTTTCACACATAACTCTACCCACTTCAAACAATACTGATGAACCAAAGTTAGAAATCCAACCGGGTGATTCGAAAACTCGTCATCCATTTGGTGTAGTTGCCATTCTATCCACTGCCTCTCTATCTTCTACTTCTAGCAATACTGAATTGGGTTTATTGTATGCCACCGGATGTAAAGATGGTATCATTCGTATAATGGATGGTAATACACATCAATTGAAATTTGAAATGAATGGCCATACAAATGCTGTTACTAGTTTATCATGGATTGAAGGTCAGGATAATACTAGTATTCCGTGGTTAGTTAGTGGTTCATGGGATGGTACTGCCAAAATCTGGAATATCAATTCAACATCAAACACATATGATTGTTTATGTACATTGGATAATCATGAGAATACAGTCTCAGTGGCTGGTCTACCATGTGAATCTAATACTGTTCGAAAGTTGGTAACTGTAAGTGCAGGTGTAGCCAATGGTAATAATATTACTGGACATACCGTACGTATATGGAAACTCGTTAGTAATGGAAGTGGAAGTGATGTTAAGTCAGAACTAGTAACAAAGGTATCAAATGATCATTCCGGTCCAATACGTGATGTCGTATATGACTCAGAAACACATTCGATATATACATGTTCAAATGATGGTACAGTTAAGATACGTTCGGCAATTGATGGGAAGTGTACATCAACATTAGCCTATCCTGGTAATGACACACCCATGTTTTTATCATTATGTGTAGTGGGTAATTGGAAGAATAAGGCAGTTATTGCCGGTAGTGAGGATGGTAATGTTGTTATTTGGGATGTATCTGATGGTACTAATAAGGATGCACAGATTATTGGCCATCCTGGTACTGTATGGAAAGTTGCTCCATTAGCAAGTAGTGATTCATCATCATCGTGTGATTTCATTACAACATGTAATGATGGGAATATACGCATCTTCACCCGATCACCATCCAAGGTTGCATCCACTTCAGTTATTGAAGCATTTGATAAAGCCGTACAAGAATCCAAGGCAACACGATCCACAGGACCCACACCTGATGAAATTGCTAAATTACCCCAATGGGAAATGAATTCATTAACACAGGGACGGTCTGAGGGACAGGTACAAGTCTTCCAAAGAGATGGTAAGGCAATTGCCGCTCAGTGGAGTGCTTCATCACAAACATGGATTGAAGTTGGTGAAGTTACCGGTCAAAATGCCAATGCTGGTACGCTCAATGGCCAAACGTATGATCACGTCCTGCCAATTGAAATTGATGTACCCAGTGGTGGAGTGCAGACATTACAAATTGGATATAATAATGGTGACAATCCATTCGTTACTGCACAGAATTTTATTGATGAACATATGTTAAATCAGGGATATTTAGCACAGATTGCCGATTATATTCGGCAACGTGCTGGTGAGAGTGCACCTACGTTGGGTGACGCTGCCAGTGGTGGTGGTGGTGCTGCTTCAAGTGGTGCACCATCCTCCTACAGCTCGGCACCAACTCCAATGGAGGTCACCCCAACATATGACTACCTACCCATGAAGGGATATAAATCATTTGATGCAGGCGTAGATAAGAAGGGATTGACAAAGGTTATAATGAAAATTCGTGAATTCAACAATGAAGTAAGCCCATTATCGAAACAATTATCATCGAATGAAGTTAATGATGTTTTGGATACATTATCAAATACACTCTCGATTACCAATCGGTATCATTCATCTACCATTTCTGATATGGAACTAGCAATTATACATAAGATGGTAACACAGTGGGGTGCGAAACATGCCTTTCCGGCATTAGACTTGGCACGTATGGCGGTATTACATCCAGATGCAGCAAGCGCAAAGCGACGAGGGTATTGGGAAGAGGTGTTAGGAAGTGCACTTGATATGTGCCTGGGAATGGGTGAGAGTATCGTTGGAGAGGTAGCAGTGCCAATGTTAACGATGAGGTTAATTGCAAATAGTTATAAAGGTGGCAGTAGTGCTGCCGGAAGTCTGATGGATAGGTATGTTACATGTTTTGCATACTTATTGCTTTGTTATCTTCGTCTTCCTCTCACACACGTCTCCTCATACTTTCTCTCACCACACTCCTCATATTTGGCTTGTAGAACTTTGAAATGTGCACAATTATGTGCACTATCCAACAATAAGAATGTACGACTGTCGGTGGCAACTGCCGTCCTCAATACTAGCTCGTATATCCATTCTTCTTCTTCGCCTTCTACTTCAGAGGCTGAGTGTATCCTTGATGTAGTGGGGACTATCTTAGGATGTGGCAAGTATGAATCGGAACCAATTGTTCGTTCTCTCATGGCACTTGGGACAGTACTGCTACTACCAGGTTCATGTGGAATGGAGGTAAAGGGACTTGCCAAGGAACGAAGTCTTGGATCGACTGCTGAACGTGTTGCAAGTGAGCATGGTGAATTGGCAAAGAGCGTGGCAAAGGAAATTTCGAGTATACTTTGATGCTGATTGAAATAGATTATGTGTTTTGTTGGTCACATCTCATAAGCTAAGCTTGAAGTACACTGTCCTTCCGTTGTTTTACTGCCTCAACTAATTTTGGCCACCACTGGTTCTCAATCTTTTCATTGAAGAAGCAATTGTATGCATAGCCATCATCATTCGTTTGTGATATGCCAACATTATTGATTAACTCTTTTGGAACAGGAAATCCGATATGGCAATACCCCTCAACAAACGAAGATTGTTTACACCGACGATCCCAAGACAACATATTCCGTGCGACCTTGGTTTTAGTATGAAGCATAGTAGCCTCCCTCTCCTCATCGAACTCATGAGTATGTCGTTCAACATATCGATGCATCCAACTCTCGTGGGCAGACTTGGTCTCCTTCTCTGTCATCTGAGATACTACTGTGACCGTTGAGTAATGAACGTAATGCAACTTGACATAGTCTGCACGATACATTTGCTTCCGTCTGTGAGACAGATCATTCTTTCTAGGGAATGCTTCCCAATTGCAGTTATAAACATGTAAGAAAGTCTCATCCTCTGGCACTGTTGGTGTGAATGTTCCATCCGACTGCTTTGTTTTTGTATAATCTTCGAGCAGGTCAAAGCGTGGTTTGGCAGGTGATGACTTGAATACTGCTACCTTCACATTATTCTCGTCCAATTCATCGGCCACTTCTCCCATGCTATTAAACTCTCCCATTGGAACTAGGTACTCGTCTGTATCAAATGATCCTAGCCATCGTGCATGTGTACCAAATCGCAGCCTGCAAGAGCTCTCGGCAGCGTATTGACTCGATCTTTCACCCTCATTACCATCTCTGTTACTACATATCTTGCATGGCCAATCAACCCGTGTGACTCTATCAGGAGGGAATAGATTGATTATATCAGCCAATGAATCCTCATTGGTGAATGCTCCACTATTGTCATAGACATATATATGATCAAATCCAGAGAGAAGATTGAATTCTAACCATTCCTTCAATCGACGTTTACCGTCACCGACTTGTGCTCTATTTGATCGAGTTTTGAATGTAGTCGAGGCCCATGTACAGGCTATTACCTTGTGTATCTTGGGTGGAAGTTCACCCGTGTATGCAACGTATTTCTTATCACTTTCATTCTCGGGTATTGTTCGTGTATTCACATCGACATCCTTTGGTATTATTCCATGTGATAATAAGCTAGGCATGCAAATTGGTATATTCTCCCATCGGCCACTTTCATTAATCCTTGGCAATATGTGTTCTTTACCCCATTCTATATCTGGTATGAATAAGTTTTCAAGCTCATTTTGAAAGTCATATTTTGGTTGTAGAAACTCTCGTGGTGGAGTATATCTCGGTGCTGTTCGAATTGGTATAACATCAACATACAGAGTCGAATAGTCATCAATCACAACATCTCCACTTTGTACTCTATCATGATATGCTTGCGGTATTGGACATTTGAATAAGAGTTGACTTTGCCATATCATATGATTATCATACCCTGCCTCTGTTGCTGAGAATTTGTATCCCTTGCGATATGTATGATAATCGTAATCTACCACATGTTTGGATAGTGAATATCCTACTATTGATGTTGTTGATGTACCAGGATCAAAGCTTTTGAATCGACAAATGAATCTAGTGTCAATCCCATCATCGTCGGCTTCTTCGTGAGATGCCAAACGCCATCGTGGCTCATCTTCATCGCCATTTGAGCCTTCAACAGTAACCTTCTTTACTGGAACATGTTGAAATAATGCACTCTGTGGTCTCATGAAGTAATTCTTACCATAATCTAAATGTATATAACCCTTATGAGAGAATGCACCTTTTGGTTCCGTCTCACCCATTTTCAACCGTCGTTGTCCATTGTAACATCGTCTTCTATTCTGTGCGACGAATATAACGTTCTCACCATCATAGCTTGGGAATACATCATGAATCCAAGGCAAAAATGGGTCAAGATCAACTGGTGGAGTGTCTATTGGCCATTGAGATGATAATGCCTTGCAGGAAGTAACGTGTGGATATGATACTGAGAAGATGTTTTCTTTAATCTTTGATCCATCACGGATTGGCAGTGGTTTTGTTTCCCATGCTGTTTGATTGACCTGTTCACAATATGCTGTTAATATTGGCATATTTCCTTTTCGTCCTTCATCATTATTCGATTCTGTGTTTGATTGTCTATGAACTTCCCCTTCATCTGTATCATCATATTGTCGATCGCCATACTTGGCAGCTGTTAATACAGATGTTACTATATCCTCACCCATCCTTCGATCACGCAATCCTTCTTCATTCTCTTTATGCCGTACTATTGACACTCCCTCGTTACTATTTATATCTTTAACTTTGGTAGTTGATACTAAAAACTGTTCACCAGATAATATAGCCTCCAACTCTGGTGCCTTTTCAACATGTTTTATTGTTCCCACTTTATAATCTTTAGGTATACCATTCGGTGAATTAGCAAGTTCTTCATCACAGTCCATGAATCCCTCATCGTTTAACTTGTCATTACATGAATTGGCATTGTAGCAGTATTTGAGATTAGCTTCTTTCGCCTCGTTGAGTGTTTGATGTTTAGTTTTTACTACCCAATCTACACGTTCGTTGCAGTTGAAACCTTGTGATCGCCAGTGACATAAACCGCAGAAGTCGGATAGTGTTAGTTCTCTCGTCTTACTTTGATCTGTTTGTGCTTCTGAAGTAGCTGTTTGTTGTGAAGATTTGTTAGCCCGTAGTAAATGAGATGTAATTGGAGGTCGATATCCAGACTTATCTATAGCATTTTCATCTTGATTGTTATCATTAGTTGCAGTACCACTATGAAATGTTATCAATATAAGATAGATGAATATAATATACATTGATAACAGTATGGTTGCAATTACTGTTATCTTGAGTTTTCTCGGTCGTTTCTGCTGTTTCATATTGATATGACCTCCATTGGTTGCAGTACCATTTATTGATAGACTCATCTTATATTATTTGGTTCAGCCTCAATACATCAGCACAAAAAATATACCTTACTTGAGAACCAAAGTTCTACAATACCCGATACTACCACCGATGGAAAGAGAATGAAATACTGATTCAAATACTGCAGTGGATGTATACCAAATGCTGTTGATGCTGCACAATCGACATTCAACTATCTCAACTAACACATAAAGAATGAAATGAAGTGATAGGATACCGTTTTTTCATTTTGCAACTGATGATTTAGGAAATGGAGCAAACCTTATATGTTGTATCGTATATAAGACCGTTATTAGATAGTTCTGGTTGATATACTTGCAATATAACTACATAGTTTTATTGTGTAAGATTTAGTCCGCGGTACACCGTTTTGTATGAGGTAGTTGCAACTTGCAACAATTGTTGAGATTGTTCGTTTCTTTTTTTAGGTAATGTCAGAAGTAGTATCAGATAATACCAATTGCAAGCAGGTAGTCATATCACAATAAGTACAGAAGCAACTACCAACAACAATAAGCATGCCGCCGTCGTCAAGGAAAAGAAACAAAGGGAAGGAGAGAAAGTCCAAGAAGATAGAGAGTGAGAGGTCAAGGGTACATGATATATGGACTAATGCCTATAACTGCAAAGCGTTAGCTTGTGATCATGGCTGTACTACAATACCAGATGATTTTGTTTCTGCATTCTTGGATGAATTTTATGAGAAGCTATTCATTAAGGATGTGGAGTTTCCTTTGAAGAGAAACTTTGAAACCCATCTACACGTATTTAATGATGATAGCCATCGAAAAATGTTATTGGATGTCTTGATTAGAATTGGTACCAATCTGTTGCTAGTGGACTATACACTCCGGTCTCGTACTATTGGAATCGATGCTCTCTACATATCTGTGCCATTACGTATAGCTGAACTTGTTTTATCTCTGGAGGAATATGGAAAAACTAAAATCATCGATTCAGCATTTGAAAGCAGGTATGCAGCACCAAAGAGAAGTTATCTTTTAACAGAGTTGGGGAGTACTAAGCGTGATGTTCTGAAGTTTTACCGCAGAAGAACATCTTGCTTGTGTCTGAAGGAAATGCATTTGAAGGCAAAGAAAATAATGCCAAAGATGGGTATATGCTTTGGTTGTGGAGAAGAGAAAGAGCGAGCTTCGTTGTCCAGCTGTAGCAGGTGTATGGTTAGTACCTTTTGTTCGAGGGAGTGCCAAGTTGCACATTGGCCTGTACATCGTAAACATTGTGACAACTTTGTCGCTGTTCAAAAGCAAATAACAGCACAGACAATGTCTGGAAATCCATCTTCCAACACAAGTGGTGGGGGAGGGGTGAGCTCAACAGCTATGAAAATTGGTAATGCCTTCATCAAACAGTACTATAAAACACTATTAACATCGCCATCCCAACTTCACCGATTTTATCAACCAGATTCGACGGTATCCCGGAGTATGGAACCAAGTTCACCAGCAACTCACTCTCCATTCAGCCTTGCAACTACTATGAATGGTAGTGATGATTCTCCAGGTGAGCGTGTGCGAAAGGTGTTCTTTGGATGGGCTGGTACGGGGTTAACTGATGAGCATGATGACGAGTCTGCACGTGTCGACTTTGAACACGGTGCTATTGATGCACAAGAGTCGATTAATGGTGGTATACTCCTTGTTGTCACCGGAAATATGTTCTTACCTGGTAAAGTGAAATCAGTGCAGTTTGTCCATACGTTCTTTTTGAACAATGTCTCTGCTCCGGGGATGAAGAAGCAATTTTTAGTTAAGAATGATATTTTAAGGTTCTTAGAACCAGTGGATGCTGAGGAGTAGCCAAGTATATCATGTCAAATAGCGATTGATAGAGGTCTATTTACACATGGAGTAGTGAAGAGTATCAAAGAGACGGACCTAAGAAATAAAATATATTTCATAAAACTACAAACTATGGTACATGAAATAGTCAAGTCATAGGCAAAACGTGTACTAAATATATATAAGATGCAGTCAGGACATGTCTCTATTCTCTTTTCTATGTCCATCCTGCTCAGAAGGAAAGTAAAAGCTCTAAAATCCCAGACATGACATCATCATCACTCGCTGCAGTCGTCGAAGTCTTTTCCTTGGTAGGCTTGGCATTATTTACAGACGATGTTGGCTTGTCGGTGCCTTTATCTCCTTCATGAAATGATTTACTTCTACTATTTTCTCGACTGTGATTGTTTGTGTTTGACTGTATCGATGAGCAACTCTTGCTTCGTGTTGTATCACTTGTTTCAACAATACTGGACACTGTCATGTAAGACTGAGCAAATACCCATTTGACGTTGTTCCAGCAGTAACATCTCTTTGAAACATTGTATTCAGCCTCGGCACCCTCTAATGGATCATATACAACAATGGGGTCAACCGAGAACATACCCGTAACAGGATCAATGGTACCGCCTGGAGGGCGTGGAACGAATGGAGAGAGACGACTAAAGTCAACCATTCCATATTCGGGATGATGCGTAGCGTTGATATCAATAATTGTCGTCCGCGAATCAAAGTGCTGCCCATAAAAGAGAAGGAAATGCATTAACAACTTCCCAGACGTAAGTTCGCCAGAACAAAGGACTTCTAATACATCGTTCGAGCCTTGAGGAACAGTTGACAGCTTCCTGTCATCGCCTTCACTTGGGGTAACCTGTGAAAGTGCCGCTGACTGCTGAGGATCATCAAGTGCCACATTACTACTTTGTGGTAATGTTTGTTGTTTCTTTTCTGATGATGCCTCAGCTGGCTGGTCTTTTGTTTCGCCGCCGTCGGACTTCTTCTTCTTCTTCGAGGGCAATTGTTTATCATTGCTTTTCTTTTGCTGCTGCTTGTTCTTGCCTTCTTTATCTTTTTGTGTCCCCGTCTTGGCAGTACGGGTCGTCGCTGAACCACTTGTTGACTTTGTAACAGTACTCATCGACTCTGTCTTAGCTGTTGAATCATTGGATTTCTTAGCAATGGAAGCCCATGATGAGGATACAGTTGGCTTTGAGTTTGCACTCGGAGCGGCACTGCTTTTATCTGATGAATCAACACCACTTTGTGACGTCGCTGACACAAGAGTCGTTGGTGTTCGACCATCATCACTACTCTTATCACCGGAACCACTCGATGACTCACGTTGCTTTTGTGGTGGTCGGGTTGTACTGCTTTCTCCACTAACTTTTTGACGCTGTCTTTCAATTTTTTCCAAGTCTTCCTGCATAATCTTTCGATCCTTCAATACTGCCAAAAGAAGTAACAATAGACCATAACTGCTAAGACCCCCCGAAAATGGCTCATTCAGTCTTCGTTGGGCAAGCAATTCCTTGAGGACACTAGCTACCTGAACGACGGGAGTGCTTTCGGGTGGTAAACCTGTTTCATTGCAGGCATCTTGGACGACACGAGCTGAGTAAGTTGTGGACCCAATACCACCATGTTCAGGACCTTCGAAGGTGATATCAACTGGTTGCAAACCATTCATTATATCCGCACCACGCCATTGTGGGGTCATGGGATGAGGAGACAAGAAGGAACCTTGCTGATTAGAAGGAGCCATCTGATCGGATGAGCATAAAGGCGGTGGCGGCAACTCTCCAGCACCGCCATGCTGCTGCTGCATCCAGCTACCTCCCACACCGACAAGGCCAGGGATCTTCGATGGATCTGCCAACATTTTAACAACAGGCACTGTTGCCGTGGGGATAGCCTTGACTTGGACAGCCCATGGCTGGAGTTCGAGCTCACTTGCAAGACGGAGTACACGCTGCGCATTCAACGACAAAGTCGAGGCATAACTGTATGGCGAGGCGTAGTAATACTCTTGCCCATTTTGAGTTTGATACTCCTGACCATAACCACCGTCTTGACCGACCATGCCACCCTCGCCACCTTGAGAGTATGCCGGCTGAAGGTAATTACTATTATCAGTACTAACATCCTGTTGAGAATGGTACGAATATCCGGGTGAAAATTGAGAATCCGCCATGTTGGAAGTATCCACTTGACCTTGATGACTCGAATCGTTATATTCTGAATATTTCTCCGCCGAGCTGGGAACTGGTGAATAGCTTTCATTTAGCATCATTCCGCTGTTATCACCTTCTACGAAACTTTCAGATAAAGCTGCTGAAGGCTCGCCACCTTCTTGTAGAATAGATTCCCCAGAGCTTGGAGCTGTCACCATCTGCTGCTGTTGTTGACTGTCCATTACAATCGCGGGTGTATTCGGTGGAACCTGTAAACATTGTTGTTGATGAACGGGCGGTGACATAGGGATAAATTCTTGAGGAAGTTGCTGCTGATGTTGTGCTTGCTCGGGGATGCTATTCACTGAAGAGGAGTTGTGTAAACTATTACTCATATTGGATTGTTGATCTATTATCGGAGAAGGAGATGGAAGGATATGATCGACTACGATATCATCTAAGCCGCAAACGACAAGATCCAAATCCGAGGAGGGTAAATCAAGTTGTGTAGCACAGCTGCCGTACATTTCTACACGACATTGATTAGGCCAAATTTTCTGCAAAACAAGTAAGGGGTGTTATTAGCGTAAATACCTTTGACATCAAATAGTATAACAGACAAATAATACGGGCAACACATGAAACTCACCCCAAGAGTATTCCCCACTGCACCCAAAACAGCACTCCGTTCCTTCCTCCGTATATCCAACGCGAGAGCTCGTCGATTCATGAATGTTGATATCTCATCACTCAATTGTCCACAAACATTTAACAAATGATATCCCACATCATCCTCATTGGTTGTAGCCGCGTGACCTCCCTGATGATTTGATTGGTGATTACTTCGGAATCTATTCGCTGAACTATGCGGCGCTTCGAGTGAGGAGGTTACGGATGAATTTGCCGAATTTGGATTATCAGGACCGAGAAGTGTTGATAGCGGCGGCGCGGGTGATGTTAATCCGTCATCATCTACGGAGGATGAGGATAACTGTCGTTGTGTTGCTGTTGCACTGCTAACCTTTTCCTTACTCTCGACCTTATCTGATGGTTCCCCGGGCGATGGCTCTCCTGAATTACTTGGTTTATTATTACCCTTCTTCTTCTCACCATCAACTTGCTTGGCGGCCTTGATATCAGATGGGGGTTTCGCCCAAGCATTAGGCTTGGGTTTCAGCGGAGGTTGCGGCAGTGGAGGTTTAGTACTAGCACTGCTACTAACAGCAGCCGCCGCAGCTGCAATCCTTGGTTCAATTACCGATTTATAACTCATTCCAGGTTTAATCTTTGCCGATTCCGCATTGCTATTATTACCACCCTTTGATTTATTCTGTTGATTATTTGAAGAGGAAGGACCGGCACCGGCAGTGGTGGAAGTGGCACCCACCAACACATCACGTAATGACTTTGCACTTGAATTAGATACCATTGATCCCTTGGATTTAGTGCGTTGATGTTGTTGCTGTTGTTGTCTATTACTATTTGAAGCATTACTGTTGGATCTATTCCGCTGCTGTTGATGTTGCTTTCCACCACTTCCAGACTTACGATCAATTTCATTATCGACGGCATCTAATATATGTGATATGACACCCTGGATCATTTTATCCTTGTTTGGTTGCTGCTGGTTGTTATTTCCGTGGTTGCTGTGGTTGTTCCCTTGGTGGTTGTGGGTGCCTTGATTCTTGCCATTGTTTTGGTGCTGCTGCTGATGCTGGTTATTATTATTATTATTATTCTGATGATTCTTTTGTCTACTACGTCTGTCACGATCACGACGTCTATTCCTATCACCTCTATTGCCATGATTGTTGTGATGATCATTATTATTATGACTCCGACCATGGTTGTTATTGTTGTGGTTATTATTCCCATGATTATTATGGGAGCCCTTATTCTGCCCCTTCTTGTTATTGCCACCTCCATTATTTCCACCTCCACCGCTTCCGTTATTTCCACCTTTATTATTATTACGTCGTTTATCCTTTTTAGTTTCAACAGTTGCCCACCCATCATCGTCCGCGGCAGGAGTTTGATTATTAGTTTCAGCAGCACCTTGAGATTCCTTCTTCTTGGGAGATGATGGCTGTTCATTACTGCTGCCATCGGCTGATGGAGAAGCGGAATTAGTAGTAGATTCTACTGATGACTTTTCCTTGACATCTGATGAGGAAATCTTCTTGACTTCTTGAGGGGCGGCCTTGTTGTTGGATGCAGACGTATCCGTGGAAGAGTCTTTTTCAGAACTCTTACCGGACTTATTATCTGCTGCTCTACCTTGACTGCTGCCACCCTTGCTATTGCCCTTCTCTTGCTGCTGTTGGGGAATAGTGCAAGAAGATTCTCCACCTTTGGAAGGAGAAGACTGCTGCTTATTCTTGGAGGACTTGTTGTTAGGAGATGACACATCCTTCTGTGTATCCTTCGTCGTTGCAGTGGCAGATGACGCACCACCACCACCGCTATTGCTACTTTCAGAGGGTTTAGATGCCTCCTTACTCTTTGCAGCAGCACTCCCTGACGATGAGGCATCCTTGTTATTAGATTCTTGAGGTGCAGAGTTACTTGAGGAAGCAGACTGCTGATTCGATTCAGCAGATGGCTGTTCCCCGTGTGGACTATTTTGGTTATTCTTTTTCTTCTGTTAAGTTGTAAAAGAAAGTGGGATTAGGAGGTGTAAGATACATGCAAAAGTAGTTATAACATGGGCATTATATAAAGTATAGGTATATATGCACATATTAAGTACATAACGTGCACACACAACCCCACAGACACTAATAATTTCTCACCTTTTTATTCTTCTTCTTCTTCTTTTTACCAGGCGAGCCAGGTTGCTGCTGCTGATTATTATTATTACCATTATCTACCCCTTCCTTATTCACTTGCTGTTCTTGATTCGACACAGCATTACCCTGTTTTTTATCCTTTACGGATTCATTTTTAGTTGGGGGCTGTGAGGAACTCTTAACTATTGTACCAAAGATAGATTGATTGGCTGAGCCTGAGGAACTCTTATCCTTGTTGGAACTCTTATTATCGGATTGATTATCCTTTTTATTTCTAGGGGACGTATTACGGTTATTAGAGTTAGTATTACCCTTATTCACATCATGTGTATCGGGTGGTAACGGCTGCTGCTTAGCAGGCTGTTGTTTGGATACCTTACTACTACTAGTGGTATCAGTTGTAGATTTATCATCCGACTTTTTATCAGTATAACTCTCTTTCTTTGAGGTTTTAGTAGTATTGTTGGATGAGTTTACTACGTTAGTAGCAACATCATCATTAGATACAGTTTTCTTTGCATTATCATCATTGTTGTTGGGTGTGTTATTTTTAGCGGATGAGTCAAGAGAAGAAGTTGATATCGGTACAGCTTGGCCACTCATTGTTAATCGACTATTGTTTAACCGAGAAGCTGCAGTATTGGGCCTACTATTGATTACTGATCTATTCCTCGCCGCCCACATTCAACATTGTGAGAGGACATACACACTCCAGTAGACTTTTGCTAGCCACTCGATTTCTAATTTCATTTTGTGGTCGCCAAATATCGCCAAACAATTTTATACCCGCGGCCGTGAGTTCAACGAAGAAAGATTTCTGTACGCAACTGAGGCAGTATTAGAGAGTAGTTATGTGAAGAAGACCCATTGATAAGTATTATGCCGCTAGTCGCAAGTTAAATGTCAATTGTATGAGAGTAGGTATTATGAGCAAAAGATAGATACACAAGATATGCTCAAGTAAGTAGCTTTTAACATTACACATATGGGTTTGAGTTCTTGTCACCATACCCCCTCCAAGCACGACTTGTCATCATTGTTTCCCATAAGAATGTTTCCCTTCTTAAAACCCAAAGGGTCCGATTCCACTAGTAAGAAAGTATGGATGTAATAGAAACCCTGTAATATCCGGTCTCTTCTTTGGATCTAAATTCAAACAGTTACCGATCAAATCTCGAAGCTTGGCATCAGGCACAGCACTAACATCAATCTCAAACGAATCTTGACATAATTCCTTAGTAACAACACTTGCACCCTTCTTCCCAAAGTATGGCACACCGGTAGATAACTCATACAACATCATACCAAGACTCCAAATATCATACGAGTACTCTAGAATAAAATCCTCTCCATATCCACCCATGAATGCCTTGGCAAATTCAGGCGGACATGCCTCGGGTGAGTAATCGATCGGATTGCCATACTTTGGGAAGAAGGGTGCAAGTGTTGTTACTAAGGAATTATGTCAAGATTCGTTTGAGATTGATGTTAGTGCTGTGCCTGATGCCAAGCTTCGAGATTTGATCGGTAACTGTTTGAATT
>Ga0214480_100594_pt1 | contig 18041 bp, 14 predicted proteins | sample M1_20Mar14CPVII9_3_FD_165042 | JGI IMG/M metagenome (GOLD analysis project Ga0214480, IMG submission 165042) | Marine eukaryotic communities from Monterey Bay, California, United States - M1_20Mar14CPVII9sort6BwellE17 | ecosystem: Environmental > Aquatic > Marine > Unclassified | place: USA... | reverse complement strand
CCTTGAACTCGTTGACGTCAGCAAAATCGTTTTCTTTGTTGAATATCTCGATCGATCTTCTTTTGATGTACACATTCCATGCATTTAAGTGGAATGGTCGACGACGCTTCATGTTGTTCATCGTTTTGATGTAGGATATTCAATATTCTATCTATTACTATTATGATGTTCTTATCAAAGTCAGCGGCGGTTCGTTGCGTGATATAGCAAAGACGTCAAGTGATGTTATAATGAGGAGGTTGACTCTCTATTTGACGTTCATACTCTCGTAGTAGAGCATCACTCGACGCCGTACTATTGCTTCTATTGCATAGAGAAGCCCAGAAAGAATCACTTATTCCGTTTGGCGATATTTGGCGCCCCTTAGCTGTGAAGGATGATGATGAAGTCCCCTTTTTGTATGAAGCTTGCCCATGAAAACTGCCGGCCCTCCTCGGGCCACTTGTATGATCGCAGCGCTGTGGCATAGTCTTCTTTTATTACATGTCCATTTGAGTAGAGAAGTTGTATATACTTCAAAGAATCAGCATATCCACCCTTCAACGCAATCATGTAGTGTTTCAATGCTCGATCCATGTTTCCTGCTTCTAATTCCACATGAGGGCTGAGGGTCCCAGTCAAAAATTTGTCAGGATACCGACCAAATTTCGCCAGCAGGTCACCAAAATTGCAATACAATGGCCTCCAATATTTGCTGGCCTAAAATTGTGAGAACAAAGTTGGACAAAGCCTATATACACCAAAATTAGCTGCTAAATCGATTGATGATATCCATTTGCAATAAAAATGTACGTAGGAACAAGTATTATTGCAATAAAGTTACTGTTATGGGACCACCAATATGTGAAATTGCAACTTCATTATTGCAATGATCAGCCTCCACATATTTACTCTACATATATATTTAAGCCATATTGCACTGAATAGATCGTCATATATTACAGTTATATTTAATTGCAGTGGCAAACATTTCTTATTTTGAAAGGTATTTTGTGTAAAATGATAACCTTAGATACCTTTAGAAGTCAAAATTCACTTACAGCTTGGCGAAATTTGAACGGTATCCTGACAATTTTCACTAAGAAAAATCCCTAAAGGCTCAGCGCTCATGGCCTAGATTATGTCTCGCTGTTTCTTCTCCACTAATGGCTGCTAACTCCCAATAATGCCTAGTCTTCTCCATATTAACTTCTATTCCTTGACCTCTATGATATGCACAACCAATATTGAGATATGCTTCGGCATTACCTAGTTCAGCTGCCCGTTGGAATAGTTCTAAAGCCTTTGTGTAATCTTGTGTAAATCCGTATCTCCCATCTCGATAGTTACATCCTATAGTGTTTATTGCATTGGGATCATTGGCCTCCACTCGTTCCATCATTCTTTCTATTGTCAATTTTCCCGAAGTTGATGCAGAAGTTCTACAAAAGGGACACTTTTTCTCATAAACTTTGTTGCCTTGATCATCATAGACAGGTGCATAAACACATCCACAGCATATAACCTTTCCACAACATTCATAATATCTACTCCCCGATTCAAGTGAAGGTAATTGTATGAAACATATCGGACAATCATCATCGGGTGGTGGTTGCTTGAATAGTTTTATATCGTGTTTCTCAGCTGCAAGCCTGAGTTCTTCACTATGTTTCTCGGCCGCACGCCTGACATGTTCCTCACACTCTTTCTTATGCTTCTTTTTATGTACCTTTTTACATACAGCGTTGCAATACCTCACTTGTTTACATTTGGCACATACATTGTTGATATCGTCGCCCTCTTTACCGCAATTGGCACATACCGATACGGCGGCACCTATGCTCATATTTTGTAACTTGTCGTTCACATCACATATACCATCACTTTTTGATTTTGATGCACCGTCTTTGCAATTGCTATCGGATGTGCTCATGATATGTATTACGGCGGCGGCAGCAGTGAATAAATATGTATATCTTCTTGTTTAACAATAATATAATACTTTATACTTTGATGCGGTTTTTGTTCGATGCTATAATAATATATGTACCGATGACTTTTGCAATTCAAATAACATTATTATGGCGATTGATTCGAAGTTTTGATGATCTCTTTTTGAGGCTGCCACAACAAAATACCGACTATTGATACCTAATGTAATTACTACTCGATGACGATGTAATCGATATCAACAACTATATTTATTGTTGTACACTGCAAAGCAATGAGAGTATATAACACTGAAACTCCGTATTGTACCGATACGGTATTATTTCGAAAATATGCAAACGATATCATCAGTCAAGAGAGGTCAGTAACTAACAAGTAGAGTTACTCTCCACCTCTTAGCACAAAGGGTGTAGTATCATAGTACATATGTATCATTACGACGTCGTCTAGAGTGGTGATATATATCGGCCGGACAGGAGCAAATTTTCATTTTTGGAAAGGTATATCACAATTAACTTTAGTTGTCTTATAAAGCAGATTGGTATTGAGCCTACCTACCTATACCGGTGATGGTTATTGATATATTGAGTGTATCATTGGGCATAATTGTTTCACAATTTAAGGTGCACCATACAAACACAATATACACAAACAAAACAGCCTCATAATTTATAGACACAGACTTCACCGAATACATAGCATATCCCAACCAATTTTCTAACCATGACTTTAAGTCATGGTACACGTAGAAATTGGTACAGCTCTACGTGAGGCTCATACCATGATCGAAAGTCATGGTAGAGGATACTCAATCTTTAATCTATTGCAATAGCATGAAAAAATGTCGTATGAAGAAGCCGCCGATACTACACGTATACTACACTCGACGGCCGATCCGATGGTGTAATGGGCGCCGTCGTCGATTATCCACATCATAGTCGATCGGCGTCGACAAGTTGATGGATGATGGAGGATGATGGCATTGCAAAAAATGAAAAGGATACCGTATCCTCGTCGAGCTCAAAATTGTTGCAATATGTTCCACGTCACAATGTTTTACCATGACTTTCGGTCATGGTAGCGATTCTAACGGTTAAATATTTATTCATACCATGACTTAAAGTCATGGTAAAAATTGGTTGGGATATATCAATCATGAAGGTATGTGCTGCATGTCATGGAGATTTACCAAAAGATAGGTATAGTAAGAAACAATGGAAGTTGGATGAATACCAGCGGAGGTGCAAAGTATGTATTGCTAACAATCGAGAGGTACAGCTACAACAATCACCCTCAAATAACGATATAAATACAACAAACTCTAACGGAACAGTCAAATTGTTAGATTCTATGCATTTGGACGATGTTGGGAAGATTAGTGATGAGGAACTATTCAAACAACCACCACCACTAGAAGACTGTCCACTTTGCTTTCTACGACTCCCAATATTTGATATGGGACGTAGATACATGTCATGTTGCGGTAAAGTTATATGCAGTGGATGTGTTTATGCTCCTCTATATGATAACCAAGGCAATACAGTTGATAATCAAAAGTGTCCTTATTGTAGAACTCCGTGGCATACTTCGAACAAGGAGATGGTTGAAAGAACAAAAAAGCGTATGCAGGCTCATGATCCTATTGCAATCTTTAATGTAGGAGTATACTATCGAGATGGAATACGGGGTTTTCCACAAGATCATACTAAGGCATTGGAATTGTGGCATCGGGCAGCAGAATTAGGTCATGTAATGGCTTTTTGTAGGATTGGTTATGCATATGATACCGGAGATGGTGTGGAAGTGGACAAAAAGAAGGCTATTCATTGTTGGGAGCTAGCGGCTATTAGAGGAGACGTCCTTGCTAGGAGAAATCTAGGCTGCGAAGAGGCAAGGGCAGGCAATATAGATCGAGCAATCAAACACTTTATTATTGCAGTAAGGGGTGGTTATACTGAGTCTTTGAAAGGGATGAAACAATTATACTCAAATGGGCTTGCAATAACAAAAGAAGACTATACAAAAGCATTACGATCTTATCAAGAATATTTGGGGGAGATTAAGAGTCGTCAAAGAGATGAAGCTGCTGCGGCCGATGAGAGGTATCGTTACTATTGATTGTGTATAACCTGTAGGTGCAACCGATAAGATATCAACCTCTGTAAGTTTAGAATCATTTACATTTAGACAAATTAAACAATAATGGAAGTCACATTACAATCTCATATGTCAATCAGATCAAACAGCTACAGGGGTTCTACCAGGCATGGTTAGAGAGGGAAAGTCATGGCCAATATCAGGTTGTTGCAACTTGCCCGGTGATTTGCTCTGACCTCCATTGGTAGAACTAGTAGCAACAGACACAGTTTCCCCAAAAACAAACTTAAGGAATGTAGTTCGCATACTTTCCGTACCGACTAATGTTTCAAGCAAAGCAGATGAATCGGATCTAACATACACGGTATTAACATCACCCCCACTTGCTTGTAAAGTGCAAAAGATACGGCAGCCATTTGGAACCATGAATGCATACCCTTTTGCCTGATTGTCTTTGCCAAGGAGTACATATCCCCTCTTGGCCGTACCATTTGTAATAACGTCTTGATCATTCATATCAAGTAGGATAGTCTTTTGATACTTCATGCCCTGCCAAAGTAAGTTAAACGAGACACTATCTCCACGTCCCACACTGGCCTCACATCGATTAAAACCAGCAAAGAATACAAGTGGACATGGAAGTAAAGACGTAATTGGGGATATTGAAGTCGATTGACAGGGTAATGTAATGTTCAATGTTGTTTCATTATTATCATCCTCGTCATCATCTGCTACATCAATTGAACCGCCTGCTCCTGATACCCATTTGTGAGTTGTTGATTCTTGTTCTACTTCTCTAAATGTTACCGAGGGTTGAAGTAATAGGTTGGTCGATGCGGCCCCTCCGTCTAATGTAACTTCCCATGTAGCAAAGTCGCCTGGCTTGATTTCATTATTGTACAATGATGTTGCAACACATGATGAGGAGCTTCTATACGTCAAACCTTGACCAGGTGCACTTTGCTGTGAGATCCGAAGCTCAAGACGTACCCCATTTTGTATAGGCACTGGTGTAATGTTGAATAACCTCATAGTAACAACAAGTACCATACACTCGGAAGAGTCACCTCTCCTTACTCGCCTCATACCATGTGATAGAAGTAACGAGATGGGGTCAGATGATCCAGTAAGAGTAATCGCGTCATTCTTGGTAATATTTGATGACCTTGATGGAACTAATATAGGCAAGTCGGGTAACTTCTCATACATCTCAATAGTCGAACGGGTGAATGAACTGTTCAATCGAAGTGGATTACGAGAATTAATCCTTCTAACGCCCGACATGGCAGTTGAATGAGCAACAGCCTTTGACGCTACATTAGTCCGGTTTGACAGAACAAGTCGGGCATGATTATACATGAACTGGATACAATGATCCATTGACTTGTTATCCTCAAGAGGAGACGATACCAACGACTTGGGATTGGCATTGCCAATCAATGGAGAAACTTGGAAGGCTGATGCTATATCCTCGGGGTATGACTTGGGTAGGTTCTCAATACACTTGGATATCCTTGAAATAGCATTATTAGCATCCATTGCAATTTGATACCGAAGCATGGAGCCTCGTTTTGAGTCGGTGGGGATCTCTTCCTTGGCAGATGATATAACTTCCTCGAGCATGGAGATTACGAGAGGACCAACATTCTCTTCTCTAATACTCTCATCATTCGTATGTGCCAATAGTTCTGACATACAGGCTACATTCTCCAAACATGCAATTAATGCTTGGCCAAGTTGTGTGGCTATCACAATACTATCATCTTGAGTACTTGATCTATGATGCTTAAGTAATGTTTCCACCTCGGCATGACAAAGTGGTAAGAACATGAGACCCATATCAAGATGTTTGCTATTCGTTTCCTTGGCATCATGATTCATGATACAACATCCCAACCAAGTATCCACGAGGAGAGCAGCGAGGTGTACAATATGAGAACTTGTCTCAAGAGACGCCAAATCACCCTCAGTAGCAGCAGATATGGTGCTACTATTCTGCTTGGCCTTGTCCCTCAAGAAGACAATCTTGGTAGCAATCTTTAATAGTGACGACGCGGCATCATGATGTACTTGCTTCCCCGGTCCACCCACAACGGTAGGTGAAGTCTTATCCCCAGCATTACCAGGTATCATATTCTCACTAATTGATAATGCCGAAGGTGGGAATGCACCACAACGTTTTAATACAGCCTTGAACAAGGTATTATATGCAGAATAACTTGCACTTGTAAAGGAAGTCGACTTCTTGCTGCCCTGGCGAGTTGTGGGGTTACAAACAACTCCAGCAAAGAAGTCTAATATAACTAAACCAATCTGTCCTTCACATTTGGTATCAACTTGTGTGGCAACGGAGCATAATACCCAAAGTAGTTCATTCACAGGTGACGACTCTTTGGATGAAGAGTTATCCCAAATGGGTGACAACTGATCTGATTGGAGTATACGTTGTAACAGCACAGATCGTGTACCAACATTAGTAGATCCATCTAACATTACCGATACTGCCACCTCGGTTAGTAATCCTGTCCGTCCAAGTCGATAATGTTGATTATTATCACTACTTGCAATTGGCAAGTCTAATGATTCACACCTTGACGAAACAGACATACCCATTGGTAGATGTAATAATGTAGCACGAAGTACAGCTGTTAATCCTGGTGTACGTTCATTTAATGGTATGCCACGTAAGGCAATTACAAGTAGGGCAGCTGTGCCTGCAAGTGTTTCGGGTGGTACCATTGAAGATGAAAGTGTAGATGAGATTAAATCATCACTTTTAGAGCTTGCCTTTTTCTCAGAGGCCTGACGTCCAGTAAAAGAAGAAGAGGATGATCCCATTTCACTATTCAACTGTTGTAACAAAACAGTACTTGCATATCGACATGCCATAACCCTCCACTGTGCCAATGGACATGCATTTGACATACGAATTAATGCCACGGATATGGCACGTTGCAATGTCTTCTTCTCACTACCCCCACTTCCTCCATATCCTACAATACAACCGCCACTACAATTATCCAACAATGGCAATAATATATTGGCAACATACTCCTTAGCAATACTTATAGCATCATTCTCTCTCCATCCACGTTTGCCATGTGTACTTTTATTACTCTGTATTGTTCGTCTTGATGGAATGGTATCCTTACCTTTTGTTAGGGCATGGATGATTGTTGCTGTTAATATTGGCAGTGTCTTTGCAATTGATGATGCGATTGAAGTTGTGGAAGAAGCGTTGGAGGAAGGGGAGGTGGTATAGAGTGATACACGATGTAATATACTACTCATTCTTGGGAAGATAACAAATTCATATATCCTGGATGACATATCTTTCATAATCTCTTCATTGCTTCCTTTATCCAACACACTACTAGCTCGACTTTCTGCATATTCAAACCCACCAATACTAGTACATTCTGCAATGGATCTAACTTCAGCTAATAAACTATCAGAACTTGTATCTAATGTAAATTTACCCAATGAAACTAATGCTTCACAACTAACACTATCAGATTGTTGTTCTAATGTAGCAGTAACTAATGTATACGCCAACGTAACACCACAATCATCTTGTAAATTAGTAATAGCATTATTAACACTTGACATTCTTGTACAATTTATACTATGTGGATAGTTCAATAATGCATAATTACTTTTGGCTATAGTGACTAATGTAGAGGTACTTAAGATTCGTACAGAGGGTAGTGTATGTGTTGATAAACAATTAGTTAATGATGTTAGTATTAGGTGAATTTTGATTTGATGTGATTTTATTTGTATTATTGGTGTTGATGATACAATTTGTATACTATTTGATGTGTTATTGCAGTTGTTAGTTGTAGAGGAGATTGAAGACATCTTCTCATTATTAGAGTTATTGCATAATTGATGTAATGCTAAACAAACTTTGGCAACTGAATGATATGTTGAGTTTGGATTACGTAATATTGATAAATATTGTTTATCTAGCTGTTGTAGTTCGATATCATCTTGATCAATACCACTGAGGGCATCTTGACTAGTATTGAACATATTATCTTGGGGTGTTGTATTATCAAAATTTGATGTTGGTGAAGTTGGTCGAGAGCCGCCGCCTAGCCGCTTTGCAGCTGATGATAAGATGGGAGTTACATCATCATACGACAGAGCCAACATACCAAATGATGACATATTACTAGTGGTAGACTGTTGTTGAGATGTAGAAGACTGAACATTATCGTTCGTAGCAGTTGGTGCACCTTGAGATTGTGAAAAGAATACATCGTCGTCCTCGTCAAAATCGTCAAAAAACTCTGCATTACCACCACGGCCGATCAAGCCGGTATTATTATTACTGGCAGCTACTGGGGAAGACATGGAGATATATCGTTATTGTTTAAGGCCACCCACCGCTGCCGCCGTATAGGTACTCATGTTATGCAGAGTGATATCGTATTGCGTACCTTTCGTATCATAATGTGCGTGAAATAATACCGTATCGGTACGGAGTTTCAGTGTTGTAGTAGTTTATGCTTTGCTTTGCAGTGTACGATATAACGATAAGTTGTTGATATCGATTACATCGTTATCGAGTAATATTACATTAGTGGTATCATTAGTCGGTATTTTGTGGATGGCAGCCTCAAAAGAGATCGTCAAAACTTCTAATCAATCACCATAATAATTTTATTGTGTTGCAAAAGCAGACCTTCATAAACGGTATATAGTATCGTACATGTCATAAGAAACAGCTTAAAAGTATAAAGTATTATTCTTGTTAAACAAGAAGCTATAAATATTTATTCACTGCTGCCGCCGCCGCCGTATATATACATATCATGAGCACATCCGATAGTAATTGCAATGTCGGTGCATCAAAATCAAGTGGCGATGGTGTATGTGATGTGAATGATAAGCTAGAAAATATGAACATAGGCGTCGCCGTATCGATATGTGCCAATTGCGGTAAAGAGGATGCCAAGAATATATGTTCCAAATGTAAACAAGTAAAATATTGCAACGCTGTATGTAAAAAGGTACATAAAAAGAAGCATAAGAAAGAGTGTGAGGAACTTATCAAACTTGCAACCGAGAAACATAACGAAGAACTTCGAATTGCAGCTGAATTACATGATATAGAATTATTCAAACAACCACCACCAAAAGAAGATTGTCCACTTTGCTTCCTACGAATACCAGCACTTGAATCGGGAAGTAGATACTATGAGTGTTGTGGAAAAGTTATATGTTGTGGATGTGTTTATGCGCCTGTTTATGATAACCAAGGTAATGAAGTTGAAAAGAAGTGTCCTTTTTGTAGAAGTCCAGCATCTACTTCAGGAAAAATGACAAAAGAAAGAATGATGGAACGAGTGGAGGCTAATGATCCCAATGCAATAAACACTATAGGATGTAACTATCGAGATGGGAGATATGGATTTACACAAGATTACACAAAGGCTTTAGAACTATTAAAACGGGCAGCTGAACTAGGTCATGCCGAAGCATATCTCAGTATTGGTTGTTGTTATCATACTGGCCAAGGAATCGAAGTTGACATGGAAAAAGCTATTTATTATTGGGAGTTGGCTGCTATGAAAGGGGACGAAACTGCAAGGCACAATCTTGGCAGCATGGAGGACGAAAGAGGCAATGTAAACAGAGCCCTCAAGCATTATATGATATCAGCAAGAAATGGATATGCTGATTCTTTAACTATGATCAAAGAAATGTACAATAGTGGAGATGTAACAAAAGACGATTACACAAAAGCATTACAGTTATATCAAGCATATTTGGGGGAGATTAAGAGTCCTCAAAGGGATAAGGCTGCTGCTGCACGAGAGGAGTATCGATACTATTATACTAATATCGGTGATATAAGAAGGTATTGGGTTAATCAGTGGTAAGGTAACAGGGAGAAGCACTAGACTAAACAAACAAATAAAAATACAGATATGAGTAAACTCAGACTAATTGTAACAAGCATAGAAGCTCCATGTCTTTTTTTACGTCAGACAACGTGGACCACTGGGTCTGGGAGTTTAACTCTACTCAATTGGTGTAGAGCAAGCTAGCACTGCCAGTAGAGAGTAGAGACAGACATATCGTATTGCGTAATTTTCGTATCATAATAAGTGTGAAATAATACCGTATTTGTACGGAGTTTTCATTAATTGTTAGAGGTTGTTAGTAGTGTTTATTGCTTTGCTTTGCAGTGTACAACAATATAGTTGTTGATATCGATTACATCGTTATCGAGTAGTATTGCATTAGGTATCATTAGTAGTCGGTATTTTGTGGTGGCAGCCTCAAAAAGAGATCACCAAAACTTCGAATCAACAATTACCATAAAAATTTTACTTTATTGTGTTGCAAAAGCAGAATAAACGATAATATAGTATCGACATAAGAAACAGTATCAAAGTATAAAGTATTATTATATTGTTAAACAAGAAGATATACCTATTTTTTAGGTAAAGTGTTTTATAATGAGTACGTCCGATAGTAATTGCAATGTCGGTGCATCAAAATCAAGTGGCGATGGTGTATGTGATGTGATGTGAATGATAAGCTAGAAAATATGAACATAGGCGTCGCCGTATCGATATGTGCCAATTGCGGTAAAGAAGGTGATGACGTGAACAATGTATGTAACAAATGCAAACAAGTAAGGTATTGTAATGCTCTGTATGTAAAAAGGTACACAAAAAGAAGCATAAGAAAGATTGCGAGGAATATATCAGACTTGCTATTGAGAAACATGATGAAGAACTATTTAAACAACCTCCACTACTACATGAGGATTGTCCAATTTGTTTCTTACGAATGCCATCGCTCGCTCCTACGGGTTATAAGTATTATGCATGCTGTGGAAAAGTTCTTTGCAGTGGATGCTGTTATGCGCCTGTTTATGACAACCAAGGCAATGAAGTTGATAATGAAAAGTGTCCCTTTTGTAGAACTCCAACCCCTGACACAGATGAGGAGACGATTGAAAGAGAGAGGAAAAGACTGGACGCTGGTGATGCTGTTGCAATCTACAATCAAGGGTGTGAATATGATAATGGTATCAACGGATATCCACAAGATTATACCAAGGCATTAGAATTGTGGCATCGTGCAGGAGAGCTTGGATTTGCAAAAGCACATTGTAATATTGGTTATGCATATAATAATGGTCATGGTGTGGAAGTTGATGAGAAGAAAGCCAAGCATTCTTATGAGTTAGCTGCTATGGGAGGTGATGTACTTGCAAGGTACAACTTAGGTGTAGATGAGGCAAGGACAGGCAATTATGATAGGGCATTGAAACATTTGATGATTGCAGCGAGGGATGGATTTGCTCCATCATTGAAGGTTATCCAAACCATGTACTTTAAGGGACACGCAACAAAAGATGACTACACAAAAGCATTACGATCATATCAGACCTATTTGGGTGAGATTAAGAGTAAACAAAGAGATGAAGCAGCTGCAGCTGACGAGGATTATCGTTATTATGAATCAGGGGTATAAGTATCTATAAGTATGCAAGTTAGGTAGACTATATTATCATAGCTCTTCTAAAGATATAAATAAAAAATAAAAAGTGCACATCATATGCTCATATCATTATCATGCTCTTTTTGTCTTTATGCTAACACATCAAGTATTCATCTTTTACTCATCATACTACTTCTCTATCATCATTAGGTATGTAATCCTTGACAATCAGATGAAAGGGTATGCATTCATGGTTCCAAATGGCTGCCGTATCTTCTGTACTTTGCAATCAAGTGGGGGTGATATTGATACCTTGTGTATTAGATCCGATTCATCGGCTCTGCTTGAAACATTAGTCGGTACGGAAAGTATTCAAACTACATTCCTTAAGTTTGTTTTAGGGTCAGATATATCAGTTGTTTCTACTTCTACCAATGGAGGTCAGAGCAAATCACCGGGCAAGTTGCAAACCGATATTGGCCATGACTTCCCATCATTAACCATGCCCGGTAGAACCCCTGTAGCTGTGTGGTCAGCTTGACACATAAATGTATTGAAGTGGATTCTTATAACTTAAATAAGAAGTTTTATGTTAAACAAAACGTCGATGTGAATGATTCTACACTTATGTATGAAATCATGGTCTATGAAATCTAATCAGTTACATCTAGCGGTAATAATCTAAATCAGTAGTAACGATAATCTTCATCAAATGCAGCAGCCTCATCCCTTTGTACGCTTTTAATCTCTGCCAAGTATGTTTGATATAATTGTAATGCTGTGGTGTATTCTTCTTTTGTAGCATGTCCATTTGTGTACAATTCTTTGATAATCTTTAAAGATTTATTCTGTCCACCCCTTACTGCAATAAAGAAGTGTTTAACGGCTCTGTCTATATTGCCTACCTTCACCTCGATAATACCTAAATTATCCCTTGCCGCCGCATCTCCGCCCATAGCTGCTAGCTCAGTGTAATATGTGACCTTCTTTTTATCAGTTTCTACCCCATGACCTTTATGATATGCAACACCAATACTGCAATAAGCTTTAGCATACCCAAGCTCTGCTGACCGATGATACAATTCTAATGCCTTTGTGTAATCTTGCGGCAAGCCGTACTTCCCATCTCGATACCAACTCCCGATATTGTGTATTGCAATAGAATCTTCAGCCTCTATTCGTTTCTGTATTCTTTCCATCATCACCTCGTCTGTATAACATGTCGGAGTTCTGCAAAAAGGACACTTTTGATTATCCACTTCATTGCCTTGGTTGTCATAAACAGGTGCATAACTACATCCACTGCATATGACTTTACCACAACATGACTGATATCTAGACCCTGAACTAAGTGTAGGCATACGTTGGAAGCATATTGGGCAATCTTCTTTCTCAGGCGGTGGCTGTTTAAATAGTTTTTCATCGTGCAGCTCAGCTGCAATTCTAAGCTCTTCATTGTGTTTCTCAGTTGCAAGCCTTTGATATTCTTCACAATCTTTCTTGTGCTTCTTTTTGTGCACCTTTTTGCATACGGCATTGCAATATTTCACCATATTACATTTGTTACATGTATTCATATGATCACTCATACCCTCTTTACCACAATTAGCACATGCCGTTATATCATCGGTGGTGCTCATATTTTGTAACATAACACATAAACCGTCATCATTTGATTTTGATGCACCAACTTTGCAACTATCAGACGTGCTCATCTTTTATTACATATTTCTATACTAATACCACCACCGCCGTTTATACAATTCTTAATTTTAGGTAATTAACCACCAGAATTCGTTTGATTTTGATGTAAGTACTACAATAGCAGTTAGTTGTTAATTATAGTCTCTGATATCCCTGATTAGTTAGTTAGTTAGTTAGTTAGTTTATCATCTTTGCAACTCCGTCTGACTCCGTGCATTTGAGCTTACTATGTAGACATCCCACATACTAGTTGGGGTTGTCGTATTTTGTACTTTCGTATTATCATTTTATGGCTTATATACCGTATCGATACGATATTCTTGTTAGGTAGTTGAAGGTAGTTGATAGTTTGTTGTTTTGTGGTAGGTATTGTATATATCGTGGATAGTTTTGTGGTTGGTTTGTGTGCATCCACAATCTATCCGAGACCACCCGGTGGACCGTCAGACTGTCATCTATACGTCTATTATAATGTCTATATTGGTACTCTATAACAAAAAGGTAAAAATTGGTTAATTGCAGTAACTTCTCCAAGATTAAGATAACATGACGGGCATCAGTATTAGCTATCTATCGGAATTGATACCGCATGATACAGTGGTACCGGTTATAGCAGCGTTGATTGTATTGTTAGTGTTCGTATTGAGTGATTATTATCACAATAAGGAAAATAAAGAACGGGATGAGAAGCTATTCAAACAACCACCGCCACAATTCGAAGATTGTCCAATTTGTTTCCTACGAATGCCATATCTCGATACGGGGCAGAGATATAAATCATGATGTGGAAAAATGATTTGCAGCGGATGTACAGTTGCAGTTAGAAAGAGAGATAATGATAAGTGCCCCTTCTGTAGAACTCCAACGCCAACTTCAAAAGAGGAGATAAATGAGAGGGAGAAGAAACGAATGGAGGCAGGTGATGCCATTGCTATACACAATATCGGATACTACTATGCTAAGGGGTTAAACGGATTTCCACAGAATTGGGGCAAGGCAATAGAACTCTTTCATCGGGCAGCAGAACTTGGCTATACTAGATCTTATGGCGCTATTGGGTTATTATTTTTTATTATTAGTTATTTAGTTTATCATCCCCGCAACTCCGTGCTTTTGGGTCTACATTTAAGTAGAAGTCATTGAGTAATGTTCTTCATCAAACGTTGCTAGCAGGAAAGAGCCTGTCATTTACTAGATGCCGCAGTCTCCTTAACCCCTACCCATCTGAAAGAACTATCATAGGTAGCACCTTCCTCCTCCCAAGTTTTGTGTTGTTATTGTGGTCAACTCATTTTTTGGGCGCTATTGGTACTGCATATAAAGATGGTAACGGGGTAAACGATGACAAGAAGAAGGCTAAACATTATTATGAGTTGGCAGCTATTGGGGGATGTGCACAGTCAAGGTACAATTTAGGCTATAACGAGAGGCATAAAGGTAATTGGAAAAGAGCTATCAAACACTACATGATTGCTATTAACAGTGGCGAACCCGAGTCTTTGAAGGATATCCAAAGCATGTACTCAAATGGACATGCAACAAAAGAAGATTACACAACAGCATTAAGATCACATCAAGCATACTTAGGTGAGATTAAGAGTGTTCAAAGAGACGAAGCAGCTGCATATGACGAGGAATATCGGTGCTATTGGTAAGGAAGATCATTAGGAATGCATGTATAGAGGATTATCGTTATTAGTGATTAAGCTGCCGATAGAGGTGATGGTACTACTAGTGTGGATGATCGGATTCGTTACGGTTAGATTATGCATAATAAAGATAATGGGTACATACTACACAAGGTTTATTAATAAGTTATTCAATGATATATTGGTTACTGTACTCTAGTCCTCATTACAACTACATAAAAGAAATCAAAACAACAACAAACTCAACCATCCCCAGTAGAGTATATGATATGTGTCCAGATGATGTGCAGCACGTACTACCCGGATCTTCTGATAGAATTACTTGGATCCGAATAAGGTACTGTAGTTGTTTCGTCTGATAATGATGGAGGCATAACTGAAGAGGTAGGATTAGATATTGTTGGTTGTATTTCGGGAGATTCGGTAGGTGGATTGCTAGGTGATTGATATGGTGAACAAGCGGCTCCATCAGCAACATCTCCTGATTCTAATACTAAAGTTTCATCTGTAACTCCACCGGTATACCATTCTCTACTCCCCAAAGATCACCGTAACTATCAAATGCAAGTCCGACCTCGTTACGCAGTCCGTCGGCGAATATCTCTCCATTATTAAATATCATTGGTTGATTTCCATCCCAATTAGATATATCAAATCTTCTTATTCTTGATCTACTACTATCGGCATCAACATTACCATTCGATCCTATACTAACATATAACCATTTACCCTCTGAATCAAACGCAAGAGTACGTGTCGTATGTCCACCGGGTGCACCTAATTCGTTGCTTGCCGTGCCGCCCATACCCATTATGACTTCTTGTATGTTATTATCATTTGATGTTGTCGTTTGACCAGTTTTATATGGCCATCGATAAACCGAAGTTGCGGTGGAGGCATATAAAAATCCATTTGATAACTCGATGCCGTGGTTTAGACCGGACTTTGTTGCAATGGGCACTATGGTATTTCCATCATCATCTAATCGTATGACACGACTTCTACCTCTTTCAACTAATAACATATCATTATCACTACCAATATGCAATCCTCGCGGTTTGATTAATCCATTTGTGTAAAGACGTGAACAGAAATTAGGTTGCAACCAGGCTTTGTTCCCTGCCCATATCTCTCTTGTACAGCTACTCATCCTTTACTCAGAGATATGTATTATTCCTCTGCTCTTTCATGTGATAATACATAGCCATTCCATCGCCCCTCTGCACGATCCAACAGCACCAACTCATCGGCATCAATCGAATGAGAAAATGAGAAAATGCCATAAATGTCCGTCAATTAATTTTAAGGATACCACTTTGCAATAAATCACCAACTGTAATAGATTAAGATGTTTGCAACCGCCCCACATCGCCAACAAGTTGTTGTGGCAGAAGGATATGCAATAATACAACACAAACACAATAAGACAATAGAGTTTATACTAGGCTGGGAAATATATTCAATATTTAGGCGTCGACCGTGCAAAGAGTTCAAGATGACCATATCTGATGAAAACATAAAAATAGATCACAATATACCAACCTCATCATCAATCAGTATGACCTCGTCAACCGACCCTCTACCCACTACATGTACTAATGATGAAGAAGAAGAGGATACAGATAATGATATGTTAGTAAACAAGATCGTATCTGATGATAGCTTAAAAGTAGACCACAACGTGCCTATCTCATCCTATTTCATCAACGCGGTCTCTGATGGTATCTGCAAGAATGTTATTCTAAAGAGAGCAGCAGCCGAGCATAACATGATCAATAATGGTATATCAATATGCGCTAATTGTGGTAAGGAAGGTAGCAGTGATATGAATACATGCAACAAATGCAAGATGGCAACATATTGCAACGCCGCTTGTAAGAAGAAGCACCGACACAAACATAAGAAGGATTGTGAGGAACATCAAAGACTTGCTGATGAGTGTGCTACAAAGTTTCTTACAAATCTGGCTGAGATACGTGATGAAAAGCTATTCAAACAACCTCCACCAGCAGAAGATTGTCAGATATGCTTCCTAAGAATGCCTTCATTTAACTCGGGACGTAAATATATGGCATGCTGTGGGAAAAACATATGCAGTGGATGTGCTCATGCGCCTCTGTATGATGACCAAGGAAATGAAGTTGATAATGACAAGTGCCCTTTTTGCAGAACTTTATTTCCTTCAGGTAAAGAAGTAGTGCAAATGTTAATTAACAGAATGGAGAAAGATGATGCCGAAACAATTCACAGTATAGGATGTAATTATTCTGAAGGATTAAATGGATTTCCACAAGATTATGTCAAGGCATTAGAACTTTACCATCATGCAGCAGAGCTTGGTTATTCTGAAGCTTACAGCACTATTGCTTGTTTATATGAAGATGGCGAGGGTGTGGAAGTTGATGAGAAGATGGCAGTGCATTATTACGAATTAGCAGCTATGATGGGAAGTGTAACAGCAAGGTACAATCTCGGTAATAGTGAGATACGGGCAGGCAATATGGACAGGGCATTGAAACATTATATGATTGCAGTAAAAGATGGTCATGCTGATTCTTTACAGGAGATTCAAGATTTATTCACAAGTGGGCATGCAACAAAAGAAGACTATACAAAAGCTTTACGATCCTATCAAGCATACTTGAGTGAGATTAAAAGTAGACAGAGGGATGAAGCTGCAGCAGCAGATGAAGAGAAGTGTCGATACTATTAGTGTATCCCAGGATTTGGAATCAAGAGAAGAAGACGAGAAAAGACAAATATATGTAATAGGATATGTAAAGAATGGCATGAGAGTAAGAAGAAGTTGTTACTTATGGATCATCGGATTAGTTTAGAAGAAGAAGTAGAAGACTGATTACAAACTAAGCAAGAACTCACGAGCATCATTTTCCTGTAATCTATACTGATCTATACCTAACTGTTAATACTAATAATAACGACAATCCTCATAAGTTTCAGCAGCCTCATCCCTTTGGGGACTCTTTATCTCGCTCAAGTATTCTTGGTAAGATAGTAATGCTTTTGTGTAATCTTCTTTTGTTGCATGTCCATTTGAGTAAATCTTTTTGATCTGTTTTAATGACTCAGTATGACCACCTCTTACCGCAATCATGTAGTGTTTCAATACTCTATCCCAATTGCCTACACTCCACTCGTTATTTCCTAAATTGAATCTTGCTGCTACGCACCCCC
>Ga0214480_100593_pt1 | contig 18042 bp, 16 predicted proteins | sample M1_20Mar14CPVII9_3_FD_165042 | JGI IMG/M metagenome (GOLD analysis project Ga0214480, IMG submission 165042) | Marine eukaryotic communities from Monterey Bay, California, United States - M1_20Mar14CPVII9sort6BwellE17 | ecosystem: Environmental > Aquatic > Marine > Unclassified | place: USA... | reverse complement strand
CTGTGAACAATACATGCCTGAATCATCTTTATATAAACCACTCAATTGGGTATTATCCTCTGGAATGATTTCAACAGTAGACCTAACAACAATTACACCATTATTAGCACGTGCACCCTTTTGCAACGCATCAGCTTTTATGCACAACTTGCCAGGTGTTAAGATATAATCGACATCTGGAACAAGATCATTACATCCATCTACAGATAGTTTGAGGAGAGATACAACTGTCTCGTCACCATCAAGGTCTAAACCATCCACAACATTGTCATTTGTTTTCTCTGTTGTATCCGTTTCGGAGTTTTTCTCGACAGTTAGTACCGATTCTACAACCGTGCGTCTGTCAAAGAGTTTAAAATCGAGTGATACCTTGGTTACCTTGTATAAAAGAGGTGCATAGTCTTTACGGTGTACTTCTTTTGGACTTGGACGGTCAGCCTTGGCAATCTCAGAGTTCAAAGTAACTTTTTGTGTCTCTGAGTTATTAGTCTTTGCCTTTTTGGCCGCGGGTTCAACAGTATCGGTAATATTAGCCATGTTAATAATTGTTTGATGAGTATTATTTAATTTTATCTGCTAACAAAGACTTTGCAAAGGAGTCTACTAATAAATTATATCAAACTCCGATCCATCTCAGACATTATAAAATCTTTTCAAAAGATACCAGGAGGTGTATCCTCCAGTCGGTCGGTAGGTAGTAGTTAGTAGTGAACTCATCTTCACACCCCCATGTTGCTTTGTAAAGGAAGTATTCACTTCAGTAACATGACAAGTCATCTATACGTCTTGTATTCGGTATCAAGTCTTCATCTTATTACATGTTTTGTATTCTATATATCAAGATTATACGCAGCAGAAAAAAACACATGATTACTCATTCGAGATCATACTTATCTTATTTCACTCCTTTTACGACAAACATTGGGTCTCCTTGGTTATTGTTGGCAACAGCAGCTGCTGTATTCATCCAAGCAGTAAGTAAAGCAGGATTCTTAAACACATCTCCCGCAGATGGCCTCTCAGGCGTAGGTTGTTGCTCTTTAAGATCTAAGGCCTCAATTGATTTCCAATCTGCAGAATAGTGATAATAGCTACCCACTATTGTTAGTCTTCCTATATCATCTGCTTGTAGCCACATTGCTACTGCTTTGGTCGGGAAACATCTATTGCTAAAACTCATAACAGAAACGCCTCCTGGCCGAAGTATTCTATGCATTTCTTCAAATATGAATCTCTAACATCGTTATTAGTAAAAAGCATATCAGTCAGATTTATGAAAGTATTGGACATATAAAGATGTAATTGCACATTCATACGCTTACCGGTTTTGTCAAGTAATCAACAGATACTACATTGCAAATGAAATCGAATGAATTGTCTTCAAATTGATCAAGTATCGGATTTTCATTAAGATCTTGAACCACATAGTTTGTCAATTGTTGATTTGCCTTGAGCTCTTTTTCATTCATACCCACACCTACTACATTGCCATACTTTATACTTGGTCCTTCTTGTGGTAAATGTGAAATCCACGAAGAGCATAAATCTAATACATCTAATGAATCCTTATTCTTCATTGCATTGGAAAACTCTTCTTGATAGTACTTGGTTAGAGATGCAATGGCGCCGTCATCAATATGTGTAACGAATCGAGGTTCATTATAGAATTCAGTATCGATTGCATTGTCTAAACGATTCAAATCTGAGGTTGAATATGGCCATTCTCCTTGTTTGAGAGCAAAGTCGTCTTCATCAAAGGTACATATGGATCTAGCATTCAGAAATGAGTTTGCTCGTTTGTTGTTAATATGCAATGGAGCTGAGAAAGCATTACTGTTGTACCAAGTGGAAATAGATATGATCACGATGGTGAAGAGGGTAATGGATCTCATAGTAGCAACTGATATCTGGCGCTGCAATAGTTGTCTTTGTTCAGCAACCACCTCACGATAATCGACAATGAGTGTACAAATGGAGTAGTTTGGTCGCCAAATAAGACCATCGACCATCACTCAAAACTCTCACCATTCGATTTTCATTCTCTGTGCTGCTACTCTACAACACAACTCATGGAGATAGTACTACGCCTACACAATTGCAATAACTGCCAATTGATACTCCAATTATCACCTTAGTTTAGTTTATTTTAGTAGATTATTTCAGGTTTCTTCGACTTGGTTATCCATACTCCACCGATGACTATAATCTACCTTCCTAACTCTTCAAGGAAAGTACGACAATGTTGTCTGCACGCTGGATGTATGTTTTTCCTCATTGCAATAGTTTTGACACTTATTGTTGTCGATGCAATGGACGGCTCCGCTGATGCTACTGCTGCCGGAAATTCAATAAAGATGCCAAAAGTAAGGACCTCTGTTGAAGTTGATGCAGAGAAGGCTGCGAAAGAAGCCGAGCATGACAGTATACCAGATAGTAGTTCAACATCGTCAGAGAAGATACTAACTCCTGAAGAAGAGAACAAGCCCGAAGAACAACCAATTAATCCCGAAGGAGATGATGATTGGGGTAGTTTCTATGATCCTAATAATGTGTTCTGTGGTAAATATGATTGTTACAAAATATTAGGTTTCGATTTTGAAACATGGGGATCTAATCCTCCATCACTCAAGGATATTACCAAAAGTTATCGTGCATTAAGTAGGAAGTGGCATCCTGATAAGAACAAGGCCAAAGGTGCTAGGGAGAAGTTTGTGGTGAGTTATATTATTTGATTATTTATCAGTTGTGTAACTTATTTAGTTAGTTACGATTGTATACCTATGCTCACATCATATGCACATTTCATCTTTCAGGCTATTGCAAAAGCGTATGAAATCCTAACCAACCGTGAAAAGCGTGCTGATTATGATCACTTTCGTAATCGTCCTGATGAATACTTTCAGAAGTATGGTTCATCCGTCCTTTGGTCATATGCCCCTAAGTCGGATGCGTCTATTATTGTAATCTTTTTCCTCATTGCCGGAAGTGCCTTCACATACTACGCTCAAAAGAATAAGTGGCAGACTGTTGCTAATCATTTGATCAAGGCGGCTGTTGAAGATGCAAGTGCCCGCGAGGGAGGTAGTACAGAAAGTATTGAAATTAGGGATAAGGCGCTAACCATTTTAGCTGAAAGGAAAAAGAAGAAAGAGGAGGAGGAAAGTGCAGCTGCTACTAATAAGACTAATGGTAGTAGTAACGGTAGTACTAGTAGTCCAGTGAAGAAAAAGAAGGGTCCAAAAATGACAGGACGGGAGAAGAAAGAGAAGGAATGGGATGAATTACGCCCAATCTGCATTGAACTTGTAAATCAAATTGATGATTTTGGAGCCGGGTTTCGTAAACCGACGTGGCAAGATATATTAGTTGTAAAGATGGCCAAGTGGCCATATTATTTGACACGTTATACTCTCTGGTGGTCGAAGTATGCGTTTAGGAGGCTGAGAAAGTGTGAACTAAGTGAGGAGGAGAAGGAGGTATTGACCAAGAATGCTGTTGGAGAAGTTACATGGGTTGCTGTATCTGAGGAAGAGCGTGAGAATATGATTAAACTTGAGTTGTGGAAGTCGACTGAGGATCTTGCCGATTGGAAAGAAGAGCAGGAAATGAAGTTAGCAGGACTTAGCAAGACAAGGATTAAGCAAATCAAGAAGATGCGTAAGAGAGGATCGGCGGAGATACTTGAAGAAGATCTGCATATGGAGTAGATATTGGGGTACAAATCACTAACTTACTCTAGCTAATTTTAGATGCTACACACTGACATCAACTTCTTATCCTCAACACGATGCCAACTACTCACTCCTCTCGCAATTGAAGACATTCATGCAATACAGTCGGGGATAGATAAGGAGGGAGACGAGTACATGCCTCGCACCACTTGGTTGCCGTACACATGGAACTACCAGTCTGTTTTGAGGGCATGAATAGACCACAGCGCTTACATTGAATCTTTTTCTTGGTACTCACTGATACAAAAGGGCCGAACTCATATCCCTTAATGTATGAATAAGTAGAGTCTCTCTTCGACTCAGCTGCCAAGACCCTTGAAATCTTGCGCGAGCTTTCTTCAATAGCCTCAATGGAATCCTCTACTGCTGCCGACAACTTGTCATCTGACTTGTTCCGATTGACATCTCTTTGAAGTCTGCGGCGAAGATGATGGAAACGATTCTTTGTTCCATTGTCTGTCCTGCCAGGGAGGACAGCAGAAACCTGGCTCCACCGTCTTCCGAATTTGAAGAATGAAGAGAAGAGGTTATGATCTTCCACAGGCGACCAGGCATTCTTATTAAGGTCCGGTGATAGATGGTTGATGTATCGCTCTCTGCACTGTTTACCATTGCGATTAGAGTCTAGTTCAATAGCTACCGCATTCCATTTGATGATCTTTACACCCCGTCGATTGAACGAATCAACGACAGAGAGTAACTTTCTGTCTTCTGCCTTTGTCCACATTCTTGGAGATCTAGGAGATTTATCCTTCTTCTCTTCCTTCTTCTTCCTAATGGTACCAGACTTGGTTCGGCCAGTTGACTTGCTTCGGCTGTTTCTCTTTGGAGGAGGGGTGTGTGGATTATGACGTGATGTTCTGGGCCGTCCACGAGGTACAATAGACCTTGGTCTAAGTATAATTTCAACATTCTCATTATCATCATCACTAAAGATATGTTCATCGTGTTCAAAACTTGACCAAGAGTCTGTTCTGTCAAGGTGAATAACTTTCTCTTCATGAAAGAGCGGCTTAGTTTGGTTGAAGTCAAAATTATTGGATGACATTTCAGAGAAGGACGATGATGAGAATGACCCGATGATGCCTTGGGGGAGATTAAGAGAGCTCAGGTACTCAGCAGATGGATTCGGGGAAACAATACACCATTCTTCGTCCTCTGTCTGGATAAACGACATGAAGAACGGTTTCTGAAGTCTTGTACCATCATACTCTTTTACTGCACCAAACTGCCATCCACCACATGCTCGAAAGACGGGCACATCATGACCAATTAGACATTCGCCGCATAGGTCTTTATGGACGATCGTGGCTTTATCTGTTGTAGCAACATATGTCTCGATTAAGTGTTTTGAACTGGTTGAACCACAATCGGAGCATGATTGATGTGTCTTCTCCATTTTTTTATCACTTGTTTGTACTGTCGGGGGCATGATGCTATTATTATGATATGATGTGTGGGTTGTATAGAGGTTATGATGTAGGGGTTGTGGTGCTTAGTTGTTGTAATATTATATGGGGTGTGCTACTATGTATTTGATGATGTTATTAGAAGGGAAAATTTTCTGTCACCAACAAAAATCAAGGATTTTCAGTTTTGGTTCTTCTTTGATCGAAAAGAAAGAACGCTTGTTTTTATAACTGTTTGCGATGATATATGAAGATACGGAGATTTATGGTTTATGTGTGTATAGTATGCTCGATAAGTATTCATACAATGTATTGTACTACCCCAGCATGAAGATTCGACTTGCAATATCATCAACAATCCAATCCATACCCTCCTTTAGCCCTTCTCCTGTAACCGCACTACAACCACGGATAGACCAATGTCGATTTTGAAATGATGAATCTTCTCTTAATCCCAAAGAACTAGCAATTTCATCAGAATTAAATGCACCTTTCACATCTTGTTTATTGGCCAATATCAATAGACTTGCACCTGCCAACTTTTCTTGTTCTAATAGATTTGATAATTCCTTTTTGCATATTTCTAACCGTGCCTGATCAGCACTATCCACTACCCAAATCAAACCATCCGTTCTATATTATTATTTATTCGAATTAGAAGATAGTTAATATTAGTGATAGTTCATTACCATCAGCATAGGCATACCATGCAATAACCGAATACAAGTAGATAACTTCTACTCACCTTTCAAAGTAATTTCTCCAGTATGCACGGATAGTCTTCTGTCCTCCTACGTCCCACACATTTAGTTGATAATTCTTATGTTCTAATGTTTTGATATTGAATCCTAGTGTAGGCTCAATGGTATCAATGCTATCACCACAGAACTTGCGCAGTATGGTCGTCTTACCTGCATTATCAAGTCCGAGTATTAATATCCTTACCTCCTTCTCCTTTTCCTTGACCTGTGAATGCAAAATAAATGACGTAACAAAATTATCAGAACGTTGCCGACAGCAATACACTTATAAAAACACATATATTATGAGCTTTACAGACCTTCTTTAGTATAGATAACAAGCCCATAGCACTATTCTCCTCTACTAAACCACTTCTGCATGTGATCATAAACAACAAAGATAACAAGCCATAGCACTATTCTTCTACGCTACAATCACAGATAGAATACAAACATACAGCTTGCCATATTGAAATAAATGGTGATTCAGCGATAGAACCACTTTTGGTCCTCAGTGGTAAAGTAATGAGCGAGTATGGTAGTACGTACTAACTTTTGAATTATATACACTGAAGGAGATGGAGGCATTGATAGCTTTGTTGATATTGACTTGCTGTTTAGTTCAAGTAGTATCAGTAATTGCATTTTCTTCTTCATATGATGTGTCAATTATCCAACCCTACACAAAAGTATCCCCATCACATCAAAGAACATCATACCAAACGAAGTATAATATAAATCGATTGCAGAGGAAGACAAGCAGCTTGTTATTATCATCAACTGCTACTGATGCAACAACAAGAGCACCTTCTTCCAATACTCTTGGAGTAACAGTTGGTGATACAAAGGGAGCTACCCTCTTACTAGATGATGTAGTGATATATACAAATGGGGGAGATGAAATATTAAAGTCGGTGAATCTTCGTGTTGAACCGAATGAACGTTGGGGGATTGTTGGTCCCAATGGTTGTGGCAAAAGGTAATTTGTTGATACATATGATATGTTCTCTGCATTTAATGCCAGCCAGCGAGATCGATATATTTACATATCATGTACATATTATTTACTGTCATATACCTAACTGTTCGGCTTTCTGTTGTTGCCAATCAGTACCTTACTTGGAGCCATTACAGGATCACAAAGAATAGATGATGGTAAAGCACTTGTAGCAAGTAAAGTTCGAGTTGGATATCTTAAACAAACAGCTGTAAGTGGATCTACCAAAACTGTAAGAGAAGAAGCTTCCAGTGAAATGGAAGAGATTAATAATGCAAAACTTCTTATGGATAAGTTGGAAGAACAGATCTCAAATGGAGATGCTTCTGATAAAGTATTGAATGACTTAGCTAAAGCTCAATCGAGATATGAAGATGTCGGGGGTTGGACGCAGGATCAAGATGTCGACCAAGTACTAAAAGGATTAGGATTTCTACCATCTGACTCGGATAGATCTGTTGCTGACTTTAGTGGCGGCTGGCAGATGAGAATTGCCCTTGCTCGATTATTACTGTCCAAACCAGATCTTCTTCTACTCGATGAACCATCTAATCACCTTGATTCTAGTGCTCGAGATTGGCTTGCTACATATCTCTCCAATTATCAAGGATCAATCTTATTGGTATCACATGACATTAGTTTGCTAACCAAAAGTGTAAACTCAATAGCAGAGGTTACAGGCAACACACTCATACAATATGTTAGTTGTAGCTATGATAAGTACTTGAGCGAAAAGGAGTTTTGGGCTAAAACTGCAATGGCGGAGTATGAACGAAATATGGAAGAATATAAACGTCTACAAGAGTTTGTTGATCTTTGGGGAGCGTCAGCAACAAAAGCTAAAGCAGCACAAAGTCGTGTTAAGATGATAGAAAAGATGAGAAAGGAAGGGAAGTTAGATATGCCTCCAAGCTCGTTGACTGAGAAAAGACATAAACCCAGTTTAAAGCTCCCTGATCCACCAAAGGGGATTGGTGAGGAGTTATTAGTACTTCAGGGTGCGGATATTGGGTATAAAGAAGAAGGAAAGGCTCCGATTCTAGAAGGAATTGACATCACAATCAATCGAGGCATGAAGCTGATTCTTAGAGGACCTAACGGTGCTGGAAAATCTACTCTGTTGTCGGCACTTCGAGGAAAGTTGCCACTTCTTTCGGGGAAGAGAATTGAAAACGATGTCCTACGATTAGGATCGTTTACACAAGATCTTGCTCAAGAGTTGGATGCATCTGCGATAGCAATTGATTTGGTATTAGAGTATGCTCGTGGGGGCGAGAACGGAGACGTGTTGTTATCAAATCAGGATGCAAGAGGAGTAATGGGGAGACTAGGACTAAGCGATGAGAAACCATTACGAAAGATTGGAGATCTTAGCGGTGGCGAGAAAGCCCGGGTGGCATTGTCATGCCTTGAAAGCTTGTAATTTGTTGATGCTTGACGAGCCCAGGAAAGTCCGCGTTAGTATTGTTTTATTATGTTCATGCAGGTGTTCGGTATAAAGGCTCGATGACTTGTCTGCTTTATTTGACCTTAGTTTTCCTTTGTTGATTGCCTTTTCATGTCATATGCACTAACATATATCATAATCTTCTCTCTTTCATCATCATAAACTTTGATAACGCGCGTCTTCCAGCAACCACCTTGATGTTGAATGTATTGAAGCACTTGGTGAAGCACTGAGTTCTTGGGGTGGCAAAGACGGATCAATTGTTGTTGTGAGCCATGATCGAGCATTTTGTGAAAAAATACCATTCACCCATGTAGGTACTGTGAAGGATGGTGGTTTGGTTATTGAAGAGCGTGGATTAAATGAAAAGGATTGGGAGAGATATGATATAGTATCAACGTCTGGAGATGGATCCAGTGATCCTGGGTCTTCGACTGCAGTAGAACTAAGTCAAGAAGACAAGGCAGAACAAGAGAGAAAGAGAAAATTAGTATTCAATGCTCCAAAGAGAATAGAGAAGATAGAATCCTTGATTGAGCAGTCGGAGCTTAAGATTGCTGAATATGATGAAAAGATGATGGAGTATGGTAGTGATATGGAAAAGTTAATGGAGATGACAGAAATGAAATCAGAAGAGGAAGATAATGTAGCCAGTCTAATGGAGGAATGGGAAATGCTGGAGTCAGTCATAGATGAGGTGTCTAATATATAGTGTTGATGTTTCAATAATTTGTACTTCTTCTATCAACCTTTTTTCTTCATAAGCGAGGAAGCCGTCATCAAATGCGATTAGTACTGCAGTATATATGATGTCGGTTTACTGTTAAAGCTCAATTTTGAAGTGTTCTTCTTCGCCATAGAGAGCATTCACTACAAACTCTTTCTTTACTTTTTTGCCAGGGCCATATGCAACGAATTTATGACCAGGGTGGCTCTGCTGAGTTTCAGTGTTACCCGGATGTATTAAATCAGAAACAATCACCTCCTCTTTATCTGAAGGATTAATCCAGTGAATCGACACCGGACTATCTAAGCCATTTGTAAAGTGTATTGTAGATACCAAATCATCTCCCTTCATTAATGCTGGTATTGCCAAGTTAAGTTGTTGTCTGTGAACTGATGTCAAGTGAGGTATAATTGCAGCTATAGCTTGTGGAGAATTCTCCTTTTGATGATACGGAGAAGCAGCTCTTGGTATTAGTCCAATCTTGTCAAGTAGTAAATGAGCAAGGAGAACTGTGGCCTCAGTAACGACTACATTCTTCTGTTCGGAATGTACGGTTGCAGCTAATTCGCGGGAGATATCAGTCAATACATAGAATGCATTCGGTGCTTGATTTCTCATTCCTAAAATACCATTCATAACTCCATATGCTTGAAAGTGAATATTGTTCTTATGTAACAAATCCAACATATATGGATCATGATATATCTTCCACGAAGGTCCTTGATAGATGTGTGGTGATACTCGAGTATGCGGTCCCAATAGTAGAAATTTCATATCGTCCAATTCAAAGTTCGAAACACCGATGCTTGCAATTATTGGATTCATAACTTGCTTACTCTTTTTATGTTCTTCCATCAATTTTTGATGATCCATGAATATATCTTCCAATGCCTTCCATGACCCTAAGAATGCAGTGTCTCTATTCTCAAGAGGATTATGACCTGCATCCTTTACATACTGTGGTAAATTCTCCTCCTCTTCTTTACAATTCATCCAGGGAATCGAATCATCACATTTTGGCCAATGTAATAATACATGTACATATATTTGATGAGTTGTAGATGACTGTAAATCTCGTAATGATTCTTGTACACTAAGTTTTGTGCGGCCATAGCCTAAGTGTGTATACCAAACTTTGGTAATCACATGGATTATTTCAGGATCATCTGTTGAACCAGCCCCAGATGATCCACCTCGAGTATTACTATGTTCACCATCAAACATTGCAATAGCATCAGCTAGTATCTCCTCATTATTCGATGCCCGGGCTGTATCAATTAATCGAACTCCTTCTTCTAACTGTGCTTGAACTACATGGGGAATACTCTCATGTGGTAAATTACCAATACCCATTCCTAAAAGAGGCAAGTCAACTCCTGAAATTAAGTGTACTGATTGTAATGATTCATTATCGTGTTGTCGTTGTTGTTCACCTTCTTGGCAATTACAAACTTGAATTAAAAATATTATAGAAATAAGATATAATAATAATGGTACTGGTAACTGCATCATTTTGATTTATGATTGTTGGAGATCATATGAGGCGGGCGCACGGCACTTAACTACTACTACATAGGTAGAGAGTAATAATAATTTGATACTCATACACTCTCATAAAAGATACCGAGCGAGATAGATGTTTTTGCAAGCTGAGTGGAAGAGGAGGTGTACGATAAAGGTTCAGGTGTTGCGGTGGTGTTATTATAGAGTTTTGTGGTTGTAAACGTAGTATTCAATAACACTGATTGATCAACATTGATACAAAATTAATATTCACACACAACAACTAAGTAATACTAACATATCATGTTGGAGAATCCAGGGAGAAGAAGATCATCTACACCACATATTGTGGCCCCAACTATACACTCATTACGGGATTCTATGATTGGAAGCTCTATTGCATCTTCTCAACGATTGTCGTCATCCTATATTAATGATAATAATATAATAAATGAAAACAGTGGCTTACTTGCAACACATGAAGAAGAGGTAGAATCAGGATATCACGATACTAATCACATTTCATTCGATGCTACAACGGGAAGAAGACCACTATTATACCGACAAATAGAACAAGCTGCATCACAAATACCTGCTATTATCGTCATCACTGTATTTCACTTACTGGTTGGTATTCCGTTTGGTGTTAGTTATTTTCCTATTAGTTGGAAGGCTACATCTTCACAAGAAGTAGATGATGTTTCATCTGAATCTACAAATGGATTTACATTAGATGGACAATTCCCTTTACAAGGGAAAGAAGCATTAGGTATCAGAATGTTTCTATTCAGTACGATTATTGGACAACTTGTTATGACATATGCGTCATCATTCAACAATTGTATAGCACTTCAGATGGTAGAGAATGCACCATTCTGTCAGGCTTTGGCATATATTGTTGTTGAAACACAAGGATATGGCAGGGAAGCATTATCGACTCTCTTCTTTATTTCTTTATTTGGTTTGGCATCAGTTATTGTGGGGTCCACATTCTATCTGCTTGGTAGGTTTCAATTGGGGAAGGTACTGTATTTCTTCCCGACGCACGTCCTAGTTGGATGTATTGGGGGCATCGGTATCTTCATTGGCAAGACTGGGATGGAAGTTAATGCAAACGCAAGCTTTCCTGCTTTTCTTGAGACTGATAAGTTGCATCTATTGCTGATTGTATTTGCATTTGAGGCAGGACTGCGTTTGCTTACTTATTGGACAAAAGATGAAACAGGACAATCGAGATATCCATTATTATCACCAATTTACTTCATTCTCATTACTCCTGTGTTCTATGGATGCTTGTATCTACTAGGAAAAGATTTTGAAGATCAGTATTTCTTCCCTGCCATAGCTGAATGTGTTGACTATGATACAGGATCGTGTGATACTGTTGCTTCTGCGGTTTTTGATATATTCCACATAATCGACTTTTCAACAATTTCATGGGAAGCTGTACTCAAGTCTATACCTACCATGTTGGCATTAGTAATGTTCTCTCTAATTCATGTGGTAAGTCTCGTGTTTGTTTGTCAAATGTAGATCAACCGAAGACTTCTTTTGAGGATACCTACAAGTTCTATATATCCTTTTTATCTCTAGCCAATCAACATACCCGCTTTCTCTGTGAGTACTGACGTTGATATAGATATGAATGTAGAGCTCATGGCTCACGGGTATTCAAATTTGCTGGTGGGGGTGTTTGGAGGTGGGTGTGTGTGCTCGTTGTGTGCTCGTTGGCGTTGGTTTTAAAAGTCTAAATCTCTTTCTGTTTGTCAGGTCTTCAGAATTATATGGCCTATACACAATCGATGATATACAGCAGATCTGGAGGATATGGGAAATTGTCTTCGCTTGCAGTCGCTATCTCTACAAGTGTGTTGTTTTTTGTAGGACCACACATTGCCAGCTACATGCCGAGATGTATGGCTGGTACTCTTCTATTGCACTGTGGTATTGATCTATTCGTTGAAGGCTGTATAGATTCGTATGGTCAATATGATTTCTAGAATACTTTGGCATTTGGTGTATAGCTTTAGTAATGACTTGCTTGGGAATGGAAGCTGCTTTGGTTGCCGGAGCCTTTAGCGCTTTGCTTACATACGCTATTCAAAGTGTACCTACCCCAAGCCTATAAGGGGCAGTATGTCAGGCGCGACATTGAGGTCATCTGAATGGAATCGTTCTCCGTCTGCTTTTGAGATATTAGATAGTGATAAAACGGGAAGAATACACATTAGAGTCATACAGCTGCAAGGACATCTATTCTTTGGGTAAGTGCAGGTTATCATTCTCTATCTTTTGTACACATTTCATACTCACCTTTTGTCTACTGCAGTAATATAACTCTCTTCAGTGATGGCGTTAAAGAGCTGATAAGAAACAACTACTCTTTAGACGAGAGGCCATATATTGTGAGTGCTAGGTATATATAACTACTCGTGTCTTCATGTCGTTTGTGTCATCTTCTCACTTGATCTTGTTTCGTTTCAGATTATCATGGATTTCACTTTAGTATTGGGCATTGATAGTTCTGCGGCTCAATCAATCATAAAACTTCGAGACTCTCTGACTAATCAGTTCGGTATCAAGCTATGTATATTTGTTCTGGCTCGACTGATGGGTTTCCTTGTGAGATCAATTTATCTGAACTGCTGAACTCTCCTATGCCTAATAATGGACGTGGTAGTGTTCAACGATTGTTATCATCGCTCTCTGGTAGCAAAGTGTGTGATAGTCTCGACGATGGTTTGATCTTTGCAGAGGTGAGAAGACTTGTTATGCAACTATGCTGTCTATACATATATACTAACTTCTTACACCTACCTCTTCATATATCAGGATTCTCTGATAGCAATGGTAGAGCCAAACTTGTTATTTGACAACATAAAACAATCCTTCCTTGATAGTAATGATAATATTGTTAAGATGACGAGTATGGAAGAAGAACAGAATCATGCCGTCGATCTTCTTCTAAGAAAATGTCCAGGAGAAGAACGAAAGACTGTAGAACAGTTCTTTTCCTATTTCACACGTGAGGTTTACAACAAAGGAGATGTGTTATGGAAGCAAGGATCAAAGAGTGATTGTGCCAAGTTGTTGGTTTCAGGTGATTTGCTAGCGACTTTAGAAAATGAAGCTGGAACTACTGAAACAATATCAATTGGTAGTATGATCGGTGAATCAGGCCTCGTTGAAAACTGTAATAGAAATAGCACTGTGAATGTGTTAGAAGATTCTATTTTATACAGTCTAAGTCGAGACTCATGGGAGGATATGAAAGATAATGATGCACAGTGTGCTCATCTGATGTATGCTATTGTAGTGCGATATTTGACACTTCGGGTTCAGCACTGCTCGAATAGAATCTTCGAGACACGATGCCTTCCCATATAATGCGCACATCAATAAAGTAATCACGCCTCATTTCTTCTTCGTAATATACTACATGGCATTATAAATGACAACATTGATAAACTCGCAAACAATGTTGTATGAGTAACCTAATTCAAAGATCTACTAATTGCAATTTCACCATTTCTGATATAAGAATGAGTTAATTTCATCCTCCAATTCATCCCTAATATCAATAGTAACACTATCATCTCTGTAATTTCTTTCTTCTTGCTGTGATTGTGAGTATTCTTTCGATTTCTCTACTAGATTCGGTACATTGGATTTAAATTCAGACTTTCTCGTTGTTTCTATATTACCATCTTTGTTATATGTTGTTGATGAATAATAACTACTGCTGTAATATACTACATTTGGAGTACTTCCGCCAAACAATAATATACTAGAAAGTAATCGAAATATTATGGACAAAAGTAGAAGGGGAAGAGTCCATTTTCTAAGAAAAGAGAAGATACTATCTTTCCTTGTATCGTCTATCTCTGGTGTTAGTTTGGCAACTCTAGGTTGTCGTCCCCCTGCCCGAGCTACTGTATTCTTCCTCTGGTTTGAATCATTAGTAGCGTCATTATCAGATGATAGATTGTCTTTTGATGTGTCGATCTTTATTATTGTAGTATGTCTTGTATAGCTCGTAGTCAGCCGTGATCTATTGATACACGGAACAAACGCCGATGTATTATATAATGATATAAGAAGAAGAATTATTATCGCCCGCATGAGGAAAACGAGACTATTAGACATCAATTTATCTTGTACAATCTATCAATACTAAATCCATATACTATCACGACGATCGGTTGATAATATGCTAGTTTGTGGCAATAATACATGATAGGATAATAATTTTCATATGGTAGTGGCTCCGTGACATATTAGGAGTGGGAAGAAGAGAACCAGATGGTGTACGATATTGTTCGGTATATTAATCTACCAAGAGATGTGTTTGTTTTAATATTCCAATGAATCAGTGTTTACGCTCTTTATTGATTTGTTAGTACCAGGATATCCAAAGATAATAAAAGGGTAACACAAATATAAGAATTTAATGAAGGTGCATGATTCTTTCCCCAGAAATAGAATATTATTATTATGAGTAACAACAATAATGATAATGCGAGGAGTTCAGGTCGGAAGAAGGGAGACTTTGGTGAGCCATCGGATGATAGTTTTCGGAATTATATGGCAAATAAGATTGATAAACAACGAGAGCAATTTGGTTTAGTTATTCCACCCCCTCCACCACCTTCGCCACCACCAAATACCACAAAAGCTCCTCCTCCAAAGAAGATATTAAAGAAAACAAAGTTTACTAAACCAATTAATAAGAATAATGCTACTGCAAAACAACGCACACATAACTCTTCCTCGAACGATAATGACAATAATAATATAAATGATAAAGTTGTCGTCGAAAAGAAATCAGTACGATTTCATCAAAATGTAGAAGTAGAAGGGGTAGCACAAGTACTCGAGAATCTTAAACGTAGACATAGCAGTAGTGGTGGTGGTATTAGTAAGAGACGAGTTGGTAGATCATCATCAGGACGCGGTAGTAAACGACGAAGGCGCAAGTCGTCACAAAAAGACAATATAGAATCAAGTAGTAGCAGTACTGAGTTTACTTCTATTCTTGGGGTATTGGATAGTTTACAGAAGAAACATGATAGTATCACATCTTCTCAAAGGAATAATAGACGTTCATCTACCTCTTCACAAGAGTACAGAACTGATGACGATGATGCATTAGAAGATCAAGATAGTGCATCTGCATTGAAGAGAAAGAAGGAAAGTCCTAGGTGTAAGGGTAAATCAATACTAGAAGGACTGGATACTGGCGTAGAGTCTACAAAATCTCCTTCACAGGCAGCATCGTCACCTACAGAAGTAGTAAACACAAACAAACCATCTACCCCAAAACTAAAAAGTGTTCATCGACCAGATCTATTCTTTACTGGGATAGTTGTGCTCGTCAATGGACATACCAACCCTGATGCCACAACACTAATGCGTCTTTTACATAAACATGGTGGTGATTTGGAAAAATATGAAACAAATCGAGTAACACATATAATAGCAGAACAGCTCTCGGCTGCAAAAGCCAATACATACAAACGGCAAAAGAAACCTATACCCGTCTGTCGACCAGAATGGATTACAGATAGTGTAGAACAAGGCAAGTTGTTACTATTTGGTGATTACTTATTAGAAGATGTTGTAGATAAAGAATATACTGGTACTAAGTCAGTCAAGTCCTTCTTCAACACCACCAAGCCATCTGAAGAAAGCTCCAAAGATGATACAAATGCAGCAGATAATAGGAAAATGTCACCAAAGAAAGATTCTAAATCAACGGTTACTTCAAACAAATGGCGAGATAGGCTTCCGTCTGAGGCATCGTACTCTCTCAATGATAAAGTTCGTACAACTGGTAACGACCCTAACTTTCTAGCGTCCTATTTTGCTAATTCCAGGCTGAGTTATATCGGAAGCTTTAAACAACGCATAAAACCAACCAAGAAGACAGATTTGAGCTCACCCTCAAAAATTCTTCTCGACTTTATTTCAACTAACCCAAACCCTGATGAAAGTGCAGTAAGTGCGGTTCATGATTTCCTTTCCTGCATCATACAAGAGAGAAGAATTGAGCATACAACTATCTTTCTTCGTACAATAAAGAATATGAAAGATGGTTGGACTAATGATATTTATAAGCAACTGAGAAGAGTAGCAATAGAAGAGATTAAGCAAAAGACTGGAAGTGTGTTAGATGTAAAGTGGCTCGGACTATAATAGTTCAAAGAGATTACACATAACATAAGATTCTTAATTTTACTTAAGTCGCACTGAGTTCTCTATCTCTCATACCGGATCTACATTGAACACATTTTCATACCTGTAGAATCGTTTGATGTCTACGTGTCATTTTTGGTTGTTTAGTCGGTATTCAATAAAAGGAATAATGATTGTAAGCGAGTATTTGATGAATGAATTGTTGGAGAGTAGCTCTCACAAAAGTACCTCACATACATACTCAAAACGACTTGTTGAGCTCATAATTTTGGTTCTCCACCAACTCGCTTATATAACTAAGACCAATTACTACAATGACAGGGCGAAAAGATAATGTCTTTAAAAATGAGAATGATTTCGATAATCTAAAGGCAGCATGTGAAGCGTACAATGACGATCCCAATGACAAAAGGACTCAGGATGAAATAGCCAAAACACTGAACATGTCGCGAGTAAATTTTAGTAGGCATGCCAAAGAGCATAAGAATGGAAACTTCCCAGATTCATATGCGGACGCTAAGGCCCAGGGACGTGGTATGGGTGGTCCACAGAACGGTTCTGTCAGCGGCACCATTGCCACAAGCGAGTTGCATGTGTTTGCAGAGAATAACATTGATACCGAGGACATTGGCAGGGGTTTGGAGAGTGTGCTCTTCAGCACCTTCGATGATCAGTTTTCTGGCATTGATTCTGACACTAGGCGTAAAGCCATGTGGACTGTAAGGGCAATCATCAAGAGGCTTCGTAGGGAAAGGGCAGCGAGGGCCGCTCTTGCTGCAGAGGCTCCAATTGACGATGATTCTTCATCTAGCTCGGACGACGACGAAGACTTCAGCTAATCTTTCTATCTCAGCTATCCTGATTGTTTGTAGCTGTGCGGTGCGAGAGCTAATAGAACGATGCCACGTTTTGCCGGTCGGATTGTTTATGTTAGTTCATCTAATGAATTACTAGCCTATGATTGTTGCACCCAAGTCAGTACTTCAAACACTCTTTGCCTATTCGTTTCTTCCACCATATTGAGTACTTCTCTTTTAGTCAACCCACTAACATCAGCACCATCTATTGAGAGTATCATATCTTCCTTCTTGAATTTAGACTCATCAGAGACCTTTTTCACAAACCAATACTTTGATGAGAGATCATATGTTTTACAAATCTTTTGGTAGTCATCAATCTTAATACCTGCCGTCTCTCCTATTTCAATAGTACGTGTTGTCTTCTGGTAATTATAATAATTCGATTCCTTTCTCTTTGCTATCAAACTACCAAATTGAATTAATATTCGTTCTG
>Ga0214480_100592_pt1 | contig 18058 bp, 10 predicted proteins | sample M1_20Mar14CPVII9_3_FD_165042 | JGI IMG/M metagenome (GOLD analysis project Ga0214480, IMG submission 165042) | Marine eukaryotic communities from Monterey Bay, California, United States - M1_20Mar14CPVII9sort6BwellE17 | ecosystem: Environmental > Aquatic > Marine > Unclassified | place: USA... | reverse complement strand
GTATTTAGCAGCATTGAAAGATGTACCGTTCTTTCCCAAACGAGTATGAGCTGTACTTTCAATACAACTAATCAACTTTGATAGAAATGGATATTTCTCTGGAAAGAAATCCTCCATTCGTTCATGACGAGATATAAATGCAGATTTGTCACCCCTAATACTACTACTAATACTCCCATCATTTGTCTTACTATCATCATTATTGTCAATGAATTGATTGGCATTAAAGCTCTGTAGTAAACTGTTCATATCAATATCCATCTTTGTCTTTGCAGGTTGTAACTTTCCCTTGGTACCTCGATCTATATCATCTAGCCACCCATTTACTTTCAGTTCGTTTAATATATTAGATGGATATGAATGACCAACATGATCAATAACATCATATCCATATCCACAAGATCTTTCATTGTTTTTGTTTTGATGGTGGCCAAGAAGATTGTCTGTTTTGGGTGTCCAGCCGCTGATCAAATTGCTACTCGATGCCATATTTCAAGTAGTCTATACAACAGTGGTATACAAGATGATGTTAAACAAATAGACTCCACTCCAATACTCATAAACAATATCTATCTATTATCATCTTACACCCACTAATCGCGTTGTATCGCCATTTCCGTTTCTCTCAATTATTGAGGGCAAATACCTCTAGCAGGATAATAGTACTGTTTGTCAATGGAGACATCCGCGGCAGCGGCCCAGTGCCACTATCAAGCAGGCAGGTACTCTCTTCTGGCAATTTCTGAGCTGGAGCAATGCGATACATTGTGGAATAAGAGCCATCATAAAATCGTGACACAAGATGTGCACAAAACAGATGACAAGAATGATGAAGATGATAATATTATCATGGCTGATGTTATTAAACCCATAATACCAAACAAGAAGATTTCGGGTACCAATTCCACAACTAGAATTGAGCTTATTGCGTTACCCCCTTTAGCACGGCGTGCAGATATTGCAATGTGTCGATTGAGATCGGCAATGTCGTCATCTGGTAATGGTATATCACAACATACCGAACTAGAGAAATCTTTATTCAATTTATGGATGAATGCATTAAAAGCTAATACAAATTATCTTCAGGCATTAAAAGGTGCCGCCACATCTCTTGTCCATACAAGCAATATGGAATTACAATCCAATAAAACTTTACATACAAATGATACTACCAACAATAGCAACAATAGCAACCATACAACTATTCAAAAGGCAATGAAATCAACGTCAATGGCTATATTGATGGCAGGAATTGCTGCATCTCATTTATACCTGTATCAAACAGAAAGCACAACTCTAAATAAAACAACTCATAGTAGTGAGAATACATGGAGTGTTTTAGTGGATGCGGCAATATCAGCTGCAAATCTTATGCGTAAAAGGAATGAATGGATGAACAAGTTGAATGATAGTAGCAATGGCGCAGGAGCTGCTTTAGATGTTAGTAATAGGGGTGTGAAGTTGTCAAAACTGGAAGAATCTATTTGCCTATTGAATGAAACTTTATGTAGTAACAACGATGAAAGAGGACAATACTCAATGCATTCATTCCGATCGGCACTAAAGGTTGCTGCATTAGCCACTGGAAAGTTGATCCTTCCTAATGAGTCAACAACAAAGAAGGTTACGACGTCACCACCAAAACGGCAAAGAACTGAAAAAGAAGATGTCAATGATGCTTGGAACGTTAAATATTTACACACCAACCCTTTACTTCACTCTCATGATCGGTTTGTGGATGCACTATCGTTTCATACTGCTGCCTTGAGGTACCCCCAAAGTAGAGAGTTGTTTATTGATAAGAGAGAGGTTTGTTTTAATGAAGCATTGACTTGGAAGAACCAGGCAGGTGCTCTCTATGATACCAATACTGACTCTGATGGCTGCTCTGGATATGTATGGAAAGTTCGACATTGTCTACACGGCTTGGAAATAGTATCAAATCCTCAAGTGTCTGACATAAACGAGCAGAAGAAGAAAGCATCATTACATGCACTCGAGTCATTGGCATCATCTTCATTATCACAATTCGCATGCGATTTACTTGGCTGTATTTATGCACAGCAGGGTGACTATTCAAGAGCAATTGAGAAGTTTCAGTTATCTCTTGACTATGGAGAAAAGCGTAGAATAAGTTCGGATGAAGAGATTGGCACAGGCTTGGTTCAAAGGCGCACTCTATTGAACACTGCAGTCTGTTTCTTATCAATGGGCGAAGCCGATGCTCCGTTGGAACTACTGCTACACCTTTGGCAAAGTGTAGAACATCAACATGCTAGTGTTGAAGTTCCCGTGCCTATGGCGTTGCTGCTTTCTTCTTCCAGTCACGAAATGGAGAAGTCAGCTCAATCCGAATCAAATCAGATTATGAAAAATCAGCTGCTTTGGCAACTGTTTCATGCATCGTCCATAGCTCAAGATTGGAGTACATGCCTCAGCTCAATTGAGGAATTGATACAAGGAAAGGTATACAACCAACAGCACCACCACTCCATTGCGCATGTATTTGCTTTGTTGCAATGTCGACGTTCTGGGACAGCTCAAGATACTATTCGTAGTTTGATCCCGAAACTAAGCAATCAAGAACAGTACCTGCGAGTTGTGGCTGAATTATATCACGCCGATGCACTCTTGTTGAACAATCAGAATACTATTGGCAACAACAACTTTGATGAAGATGTAGATCCTTTTGATTGCACTCATCGTGCAAGTAGTGCCTTACAGAATTGTGTAACAGCTCAGAATAGCAGCAATGAATCATTGAGAGAACTACAAGTGACTGTATATAATGACCATGGCATAGCACATCTCATGAAGGACGATTCACTTGGAGCTCTTCATTGTTTTCGTGAAGCGGCAAAGCTCATACCTCCATCGCTATCACGGTTAACCTTGCCAACATACTTTAACTTATCTCTTCTACTACTCAGAGATGGGTATGCAGAGGAAAGCGCCAAGACATGGCTTAATGCACGTGGGTACTTTCCCACATGGCAAGCTGCAATGAAAGGGGATAACGAGGCTCTTCGAGAGATCAAGAACTTACGAGTTGTGGCAATAAACAGACACGGTCTGCTCATGGCAAAACGAAGTATGCAAGGAGATATGTGGCAAAAAGAGAATGTGATGGAATGGGCACCTCCAGTTGCAGAGAGTAGCGAAGTGAATGAGGATTCGACCCGACTTGGTGGTATTGACGCCTCACAAGTGACAGCGTTGGATGTAGTACTTCTGAAGTATGCAGTTACAAGTGCAGAGAGGAAATCGTCGTCGTCATTTCGGTCGAATGTTGGTAATATGTATTAGCCAAATTAACCGCATATAATCTTTATTCATTAGGGAAGCAATAAATCTAATTCATGACCCTAGCCTACCATACATCGACATATAAACATTCAATTACACTCGCTTCACTTGATCTTACTTTCACATGCAAATTGGTCCTTCCTTTCAGCCACCATTAGAAGGCTTCCTTAGCTGCATATGTTATCATTGATCGGGGAACAAGTAATTTAGATAGAACTCTTTGAACTCTATTCTTCTTTTCTTCTGCTCCCTCTAACACCATCACAGGCATGCTATTACCTGAAACACTTGCTTCCTGTTTTAATGTTTGCGCCATCAGTTGAAGGGCATCAACGGTATCAGCCTCCAAGGTAGCTGCTTGTTTATTTCGGTTCCAAAATCTCAGCCGTTTCCTAATTGGTACAGCTGATCCACTAGCACTCTCATCACCTCCCTCATCATCTTCACTGGTATCTTCATCAACTTGTCGAATATCAATATCAGGTATATCTTGTTGTGACGATGATTCGAGCGAGCCCTTAAAATCGTCAGGAATTGACTCCATCAATTCTCTCTCCATTCTTAGCAACGGGTCATCTCTCATTAATGAGTATATCTGCATTGGATTGAGTAATGGTTTTGTTTTGTAGGGGAAAGGAGCAGATACTACTGCCCGTCGAGGCCACAATATCTCTTCCGCCACAGCATCATCTAACATCTTGGCAAACTCATTCCTCAACCATGGTATCTGTGTAATTAAACCACCTGCAACCTTGATATCAAATCCAATTTGAGGAGGTCTTGGGAAGCTTATTAAAAGAGCTTCCCATCCTGGATCATCTGGCCTGAGGCCAACTAAGACAAGTCTCACTGGACCATCAAATCGAAGATCTGATATTGTAACTGGAATCTTCGCCCCGAATCCTGATATCTTCATATCCAAATTAGCTCTTAGGTTGCTCTTCCAAGTAAACTCTAAATCAAACGCCATATCCCGATCTCCCAAATCAAATAATCTCGCTTCAAGAACTCGAGGTGCAATATCTCCCATTGTAAACTTCTTCAATGTTAGCTTTCTTATTTGATTATTATTATCATTTGCCAAATCTCGTAATGAATCTTTCAATGCAGATTCAAATGGTGCTGTTAACGTCGAGGGGAAGATTCTGTCAAATATGTATTGAATTGGAATAAGTCCAGGCAATCCAACCGCAGCAGAATACATTTGTGTTTCCTTCTTAATAGCATCTACACTCTCGGAGAATACTCTTCTAATTTCAACTGCTCCGTCTTTTAATGCTTGTAATGCAGCTGGGAATCTATTTTTGAATCCAGACATTTCCTCTTTACCTCGAAGTACATCCTAAAATGATAGAGATATGCATATCAATACGGGTGAGAATATTAAGAATCACTACATGTTCACATCTTATGCACAAAAACTCTACACAATAACTCACCATTGTAAACTGCATAGATATCTTCATTACAGTCCAATTTCTTCTATAAACAATACCAATGACCTCTCTTAATCTACGTGTATTCTCTTTACCCAAAGCAATTATACTTGCAATCACAGCTGCAACAGTACTAAAGAATAATCCCCCTAACAAGAATGATATTGCCAAACTTATAAATGGCGCCTTGTATATAGTTTGCACTACTGTATCTGTAGTAACTGTTGTCGCTATATCCACAGCATGTGCGGCAACTTCTAACGCGGCGTCGGTTGCAGCGTTGGCGGTGTTTGTAAGGGCCTCTGTTGCAGTGTCAGCTAGGACACCTGAAATCTTATCAGGGGCAAATAACCAAGCTGATGCATATAGAGTATGTGTAGTAGTGGATGATGCTGATGATCGTGGTCTATTTATTATATTGATTGGTATTTGTGTTATCTGTTGATTGGTATTATCTAATATATTGTATGTCTTATGTTGTCTTTGATATAGTTGAGGTGTTATAAAGGCTTCAGTTTTGCAGAAGGGCGATGATACCATGATACATAATATTACAATTCTAGATACATTGCCTCTTTGTAATATTTTTGTCAGTGATGGTACTATCATAGAAGATGTATCCGTAGATATTGGTCTCATTCGTTTCCGTCTATTCTTTGATGAGAGGGGCCTATCCCACTCTCTACTCTGTTGGTGCATGATGTTGAAATTTTGTTGAAGTTGTATATGCCACGATTATGTTTATAAATGTTACTCTTACCGCTGAATCCGCTGAGTTACTACTTATCAAGTTATTCCTCTCTGTTTATACTATATTCCGCTGGCTGTCATTCTTCAACTCTCTTCTTCTATGTATGTAATTGGTTGTCAGTTGATAGTTGATATAGTTCGCTATTTGTGCTTGCTGCTTGCTTCGAGAAAAAAAATAATGTATTTTATAAACCTAAACTTTTGTTAAATATTTTGTCCAGCCTTCGGGCTGTGACATTAAACAAACGCTTAAATATACAGAGAAGATTAGCATGGTCCCTGTGCAAGGATGACACGCATAATCGAAGAGAAGCAAAACCTTTTTTTTCCTACCATTGCAATGGAATGGTGATTAGAATTGTATTTATGTTATGTATTAGTAATGGTATGCATATCATATCATCCTTTTGGTGTATGTATTCATTGCAAAGTGAAGAGGAAAGTGAGAGACATTATGTCACTTATGATACCGTCCCATAGCTTGGTCTCAGGTTCAAGCCCTCCACTCCACGGAAGTCTGAACTGTTCCGGAGCGGTACCCCCAAAAAAGTTACTACGATTCTGACAATTTCGGCCATCGATGGAATACTAGCAGCCAATATTGTCGAGTAGAATATTGGACAATACCTATCTGAACCAGAATTTTATGCTGAATCCAATGATGGTGGTCTTATTCCACCAAATTGAACATAGGAGCCAATATTTAGCCTAGAAGTCTCATAATTGCAAAAATGTAGGTGGTTTGTGCAGCACTTAACTTTTGCAATATATTCATCAAATATTGGCCATATCAAAGTTTACAGCACCCTATCCTACCTAAAATTGCACGTAGAATTCGAATATAACAACCGCTTGGAGCCAAATCCAACGTGGGACACAGTATATGCAATATAAGATTTTGCTGTCAGGCTGCTAAGGTCAAAAAATGAAAATCCAATCTTATCACATGCCAACTTCAGAAGTCTTAGTTCAAGTGATATAGAGCAATATTTGTAATCTGGGAATTGTCATATATATCATATTTAATGAGTTATGGTCGTTAACAAATACCCCACTTACCACCTAAACCTAACTAATTTCAACTCAGAAAGGTAATTTAAAAAGAAACCTGTATCTTATTACCTTATAAAAAAATTGTCAGGATCTCACTAACTTTTTTTAGGTACCTCTCCGGAACAGTTCAGAGCTGAGTGCTCGACTCTTTTTGATATTCTTTTGAAGTCGACACATGATGGTGCTATCATAGGTACATCTTGTGATAATAAAGAACCTCATATTGACCCGTGTCATTAAGTGATATACTACTGTTAATATTGGTCGTCGTTGGCGTGTATCAGATTGGCGGCCGACAAAGAGAAAGAGGTTTGGAAGTGGTATATGTTGGGAGTATATGGATAAAGGCTTATGTGTAAGTTTTACCTTCAGCATTATATGTATCACTTGTATTATAAATCATATCACCAATGTTGACATGCTTTATGTCATATACACATTATGATATGCTTTTATATCGTATACGATAATTATACTCATATTCAAATCATATATTCAACTGCATAATACAGCAATGTGATAAACTAAACACACCTTCTGAATGGCATCCAAAGATATCAATCACATCCACAACAAATTCCTCCGGCAAGATCGTAGTTGTTGCGTCAATGCTTAAAAGAATACCAGAATGGATAGAGAGTCTAAAATACATTGGTTTCATGGAAGGGGATCCTAACAACTTTGCAATTCTGCACTCATCGTATGAAGAACGAGAAGAGGTTAAAACACTAGGTGCCTCGTTTGCGCCGGGTTTGAAGAAGTGGATTGTGGTCCAAGGAGAAGACCTTTCTCCATTTGCAAAATGGCACCCTTGTATTAACAACAGATCATTAGGTGAAGTAGTCCTAAACAATTCTACGATTGATATGGCATCGACTGTACGAGAGTTGCAACGTGTGGGTAAGTAGTTGACTTTGTGCATGTATACCATTCCTATTAGACAAACATTTGATATGCGTTTTATACTAAGATGCTTTCATACCTTTCATACTTGCCTAGAGTTAAACCTGCACACATTGACGTAAAAGGGAGTGATAGTGAGGCCGTGATCATTCGCAACTGTCTATTATCGCTGACTAAACAAAAGGAAATCGATACTGAGCAGCAAGCAGCACCAACTAAGAAGACGAGGCTCGAGTTCAATGAGCATGCAAAATCTACTATTGATAATGATAAGGATAAGAACATATATGGAAGTAGTCATACAGTAAGACCTCAGTTTTCATCTCCCGAAGCTTTGCAAAGCTTCGTGAAGAGAAAACAAGAAGAGCAAGGAGCTGAGAAACAATTACCCCTAGTACAAAAGAAACATAGTCAAAATGAGCTTGATGCACTTCTATCAACAGCAAAGAGTGCACTAGTTCATTGCAACGGTTCAGGTGGGATAAGTGCTGAACAGAAACAATACAATGAAGCAATATACAATCTGATGGAAGCTCTAACCACTAAAGTCAACAGTAAAGTCAACAGCGGTACTGCTGACAAGCAACCACACACAACCAATACTGCTGGCACTCCTCCAAGTCCATCACGAGTAGATCCAAGTCAAAACATGGTCACTCCAATGCAAAAGATGAGTTGAGTTGATTAGGAAGACGATCTTCTCTATGGGGTATATTCAATTCACCAACAAGCCCCGGTGCATTCGATTTTGTTTGAAAATGTACTACATCTGTCTTGATAGTAGAGTAACATAATAAAAGGTTTGCAGATAACACACCTGGTATATTGATATCGATACAACTGATAAATATAGAATAGGTTTATTTACATCCTTTAAATAAGTATCTTCTTATTATGAACTAGCCTCGCTTCGCTCGGCTAGCCTGCTTGCGCAGTAAAGTTGCCTTTTATCAAGTATGTTGTATTAGTGTTCTCGTTCTTTATCTTCTTTGAAATAGAATTGAACTTAATTACCAATCAATCTACACTGTTTATCTTCAGCTACGTATGGTAGGTACAGCAGTGCCATGAGCAGCCAGTGTTATGAGAACCCCATTCACTGTCCAGTAAAGGGATATAATATCCAAATTTGTCCCATTGAACAGCAAAATTGAATGTACATGAATACAAACTGTATTGACGCTTAGTAGACGGCTCCTCAAGCATTTCTGATATAGGCCTATAGGTCTCAAGCTTTTCTGATAAGGGAATCCCTTTCCTTCGGCTCCAGGCCTTACAGCGAAATCTTTTTTCGTGTTCGTCTCCTCCGACACAGACTACTGGGGAACCATCTACTGCTGCACAATCTTCTATGTAGTTCCGTAAATGGCCACAGTTGTTTTTATGTTGAATGTAATGATTTGGAGGTGGAAATTTATTTGGAGAGAAGTAAAGCTTGGTGATTCTTTCTTCTGATCTATTGACTTTGTCACTATCAAACTTTAGTGGACTTAATCTTCTAAGTCCACGCACAGGCAAGATACTCCCAGTGTTACCATTGTATATCTGATGAAATTCATGCAAATCTTGGCAATTTCCCTCTTCAAAAGGATTCGTCCGAGACACTACATCTGAATTCCCAATAAAATAACATACGTCAATGTAACGGAGATGAGAATTATCCAATGTTTCCATATGTTTACTCTCTGCAAATGAAACAGGAATTACCAACATACGAATGTGGCCTTTCCTCTTAATAGTATGTCTAATATTGTATTGTACATACTCTAAAGGGTACCCTAATCCTATATCTCTTTGTGTTGATCTCTTGGGGTACTTTTTGAGTATATTAGATAGCTCCTCCAATCGTTCTCTTTCACATATGCTAATTCGTTGGTATAATGTAGACTTGGAGCGATCGTCATTCTTTTCCAATTTACGCATCATTTCTCCTCTTTCGTTTGATCTCTTGGGGTACTGTTTGATTATATTAAATAGCTCCTCATCTGTGTATGTGCACCCATTTGATGGCAATGGTGGTAGTGGTAATGCTATCTCTAATGCTTTGCGTTTGCGAGTTGTAGCATATTTGTCTTTACTGTGTTTTGACTCTTTCTTGTACCATCTGTAGAGCTGACGATGCGTTTCATATAGCCATATATCTGATTTCACATAACGATCGAGTGCAGCTACAAATTCATCTTCATCGAACTCTTCTAATCTTTGCAATAAATCAGATGCAGACGAGTCTCTATATTCAGATTCTGATAATAAGCCCATGCCTTTAAGTATTGCTCCTGATGCTAAATGTAGGTCCTCAACATCGTATTTCTTGATCCTTTTAGGTCGAGTTTTACTCATAGTGGATGTTATTGTGGTGATCTTTATTGTTGTGTTATTAGTAGTTTTTTGTGCTTGTTGGCTGCAGAAAAGGGAACGCGAACGCTAATTTCGAGACATGTGTACGGAGAATGAACACATCTTTCGACGGACAGACTACTGTTGGCGATAGTTACTTAGAGTTCTCGTATCCAGAGCACTAACTAAATCCTAAAAAGAGCTAAATCTATCGCTAAATCCGGAATGAACATATGTTCGTTTTGGTTGTGCTCTAGTAAAATGATGACATGACTCCGAGAAAATATCGGTATCCTCATCATTTTTCTTTGGTGAAGTGATGAGTGATGAGCCCGATCAGAATGATTGTTGGCTGGCATGGTATTATTCGGTACCACCCTTCTAAAATATGGTAACAGAGACTCAATCTGACGCAACACAATGTGGTGTTATAGGTGATAGTTTAATGGAGGAATCTAATATCCCTACCTCTAAGCCGCAGTCCTTAAATTATGAGAACTCAAAAGATGAAATCTACAACACCTCAACCTCCACGGAATTATAATGCAACTGGTAATCCTATTACCGTATCATCTAAGAAATCAACATCTACGGCAGATACAGAATTGTCCAATAACGTGATGAATACAACCGAGAATATAGAAGAGAAGTCTATTACCAATGACAAAATTACAGTATTATGTCCTGATGGATCAACAAAAGTACTCTCGCCTGGTACCGACGAGGAGAAGAAAACTGCATTAAATAAACTTATACTTGGAAGGGGTAAATATGGTATACCGCCATCAGCTTCACATGTGAGTCGTCAAGCTTGTGTCCTTCGACAAGTAATTATTAATAATGAACATTCACTTGAATTAGGTGTGCTTGGTTCACAATTATGCAGGGTAACTAGAGGAGAAAGTGTTATATTTATGAAAAGTTTAGCAAGTATACTTGAAAGTAGTAATGGTGAATCACATCCATCAACGATTACAATTCTAGATGGTGATATTATTGAACCATATAATCGACCAATAACTTGTACGATTGAGGATGCTATGACACATTTATCATATCATCCATTTAAAGTTAGTATTAATAATGGCAAGTCAAGTACTAAAGAGAATAGTGATGAGGATATTGATGGGTCTGCATTTGTAGAGGCTTCTAAAAAGTTGGATAGTGCAGCTTCTCAAGCATGTAATGTTAATCAGAGTGTGGATAAGGAGGATGTTGGTAAAGATATTAAGAATGAAGGCAAAGATAAAATGGAAGTGGATGTGGCGGATGACACTGCTAAACCTGATGAGGCGACAGAAACTACAAATATGGATAAACCCACTGACAAAGAAACACAGGACTTTGCTCAGAATATCCCCGATAATGAATCAACCAAGAAAGAGACGGAGAAAGGAGCGTCTGAGGAAGACCAACAACCATCAGCGCAATCAGAGAAGAAATCGAATGCCAACGATGGTCAAATGGAAACTAATTCTGGTGAGCTAGATAAAGTAGGTAAAGCCAAAGAGGCTGAAGATAAGGCTCAAGGCCAAGCCAAAGTTGCCGAGGCAGAAGCATCTTCGTCATCAGAGGAATCATCGGAGGAAGACTTTGTTTTTGATGATGCACGCCAGGAAATTATCGATATACTTCAAGCTGTCGAATCACCTGGTACATTTGCTGTTAGTGGCTCTAATAATGGCAAGCTCCTAATGCCTGGATTGCAGGTTGATGGCATTGGACTTGTCGGGCTGCCATTGTCTGAACATCTTGCCAAGGAGATGATCAAGCGATGTGAACAGGCCCCCTTTGGTAGAGGAGAGAAGACGGTCATCGACAAGACTGTTAGAAACACCTTTCAACTCGGACCGGAGCATTTCCAGATCACCAATCCAACTTGGAAGAAGGAAATGGAAAGTCTTACCAAGCAAGTTTGTGAAGGTCTTGGAGTTGATGCACACATCAAAGTAGAAGCTCGTCTTTACAAAATGCTTTTGTACGAGAAGGGATCATTCTTTGCTCCCCATCGAGACAGTGAGAAGGAGCCAGGTATGTTTGCCACACTTGTCGTAGTTCTACCTTCTCACGTTACCGGGGGAGAGCTTGTTGTGAAACATAGAGGCGAGACTGAAACGTTTAGTCAAGGGTCAGTTTCAAAGTTTGCTTCTCAACATGCTGCATTCTATGCTGATTGCAAGCATGAACTCAAGCCTGTTGAATCAGGTCATAGGCTTTGCCTCGTTTATAACTTGGTTAAAACTGGGGCTGGAGCTCGTCCCTCCGCAAACGATAACCGTGCTGTATTGAAGCGATTAAAGGCTGCAGCACAACAGTGGAGTGAGGAATATGATGATACGAAGATTGTGCTAATGACTGATCATCTATACACCCCCGCTGGAATAAGGAACTCAACAGGCTCCTCCAAATATAAAGGAGGTGATGCTGCCATTGTACAACTACTTGAGCTTGCCCAGGAGAAGGGCATAAATATCGACTATGATCATGGAACTGTGTCACTATCGGAGACGGGAAGTGGCGAATCGGATGGTTACTATGGCTACGGAGGAGGTTATTCTTGGAATGAAACACATGATAGAGACTTGACGCTGCAACTAATAGAATGGGGAGATGTACCCATTTCCGAAGAAGAAGAGATGATTCCAGAAGACTACTTTGAAGACCAAGAACCAGCTAATGAATCATTTGAGCCTACTGGCAATGCTGGTGTCGAGGCGTCAAGACAGTATGCGGATGCAGAAGCAATAGTAATCTGGCCACGAACAGAAAGATGGAAGATTGTTACACGCAATACGCCTTCCCGTATGGTTGATTATCTCTATAAGGCATGCGATGACAATACTCCAGACTCCGAATCGAAAGAAGAGTGTATCAAAAAGGCAACCATGATTCTCTCCCGTGCAAGTGATGCTAGCTCTATCATGAAGTTAATGAAATGTGTCATCAAGATAGATGACAAGCAGCTTGTGACAAAGTTCGTTAGTCAGTTCGGAGGCTCTCTAGATGTACTGCTGGATCAATTGCAGGCTTTTATTGATCGTTTTGGGGCTGACTTAGTCAGTCCAATCATCCTATCATCTATCAACACCACCCGATTTGTTTCTGATCCGACAAGAATGGCTAATTGTATCATCAAGTATTCCAAAACCCTCGCTTTAAATTCAGCCAACTCACAACTGACGACTAGCCTGCTCAATAAGTTTGTCGATGTATTGTGTCCAGCTGACAAGTCAGCTCGCTCACTTTCGAAGAACGTTGACTCGTTTCCATTGAGTGCCATTCTTGATTTATTCACTGGTGAGCACAATAGTAATCCAACAATGGCTAAAAGAGTTATTGAGGGATACATCTGGCTGTCTTCTCAACAGTATTCAGGACAAAGTTACAGATATTCGTATTCACATACTTCAAACAACGTGGGCAAGGGTCCAAAGTTGCTGCTGACAATCGCCCCTTCCCTCGTCGATATATGTGAGAAAGCTGGATGGGCTGAATATGAAACCATCCTTTTGGAAGCAACTGAAAAGCTAAGTCTTGGAACTGCTAGCAACGCTCTGTCGTTTGTCGAGAAGCTTGCACCAATTGGGTCAGCAGCTAATACAGATAGGTCAAAAGCATGTGAACGGATGGCATCAATTGTATGTGAAAAGATCTTGTCGAGCTCTTCCACATCAGCAAGGACTCTAGAAACTTACAAGCAGCTGGTGAAGACTATTGCGAACTACTGTCCGTCATTCGCAGCAAGGTTTACCGAGTCTGCAAAGCAACTAGATGTCGACACTATTCTCTATCCTTTAGTGACGGATAATGTGCTTCAAGCAGCAGTTGGTCAAAGTATGAAGGATTGTTTCAACTCGCTTGCTTTCTTTACAGCACAAAAGCTGAGCTCAAGAGTATCAACTGAACAGTTTGGCAGTGTAACGAGTTGGAGTATACCAAACACCAACATGTATCAGCAGTCATCATTTCTTCGAAGTCCTTGTAAGCAAGTTTTTGATTGGAAGGTACGGAAGACAGATCATAAAGGAATCCTTTTGAATTTACGACCTCTTATCAATTCGAGAGAAATAAGCGCTATGTCATACCAACCCGGGGGGAGAGGGGCTTGGCATATAAAGATTACCAAACTCAAGTCTCGTACTGTCTCAGCTGCTAGTCTGTCTAGTATGACGTGTGATTGTTCAAGATATAGTTACGGATATTCTCATCGATCTACGTCAAATTGTATGTTGGCACAGTTGAAGAATAGAATGTCCAAATACAACAGCGACAATCAAAAGCTAGGTGTAGTTAGAGCGCTCCTAAATCCAGATCAACAGAGTCAACTAACAACAAATCGCAGTGCACCAACATCATTTGCAAGTGCTGCTGCGGCTTCCAATAATGGCCTATCTTTTGCATCTATTAGCAGTGGCGGAGCCTCTCAGCCAGCAGCTAAAAAGCAGAAGACATCTCAAGTAATTGATCTCTTGGACGACGATGATGAAGTACAATGTGAGGGTGAACTATCTGCAGCTGCGGCTATAAGAAAACGAGTTAAAGAGGCTGAGGATAAGGGCGAAGTCGTTGAGATTAATTAGTATTGTTTGAATGGGATGAGGAAATCGAATACGGGTCAAATGTGTAAGCCGTCTATTGAGCAACTATTAACAGTTAGCCCACTAAATGTTAGAATGTATTATCACTATAGATACTATGGCAAGAAACAAATCTTTCTACTAGATATATCGAAAGGAAGCAGTCATCAAACAAATACTATAATCTTTCTACTTTCTACTTCTCCTAGCTTCAAGCTAGAGAGCACATTCCTTTGGACATTCACATGTATATTTCTTTTTCTAAAGAAACTAAGCCTCGATTTCATCTCTTGCTTCGGGCAAGATTGACTTGAGGGGCATAATAGTACCTTCACCATCGCTACCAGTGCCAACTACGAAAACTTCCTTGGTAGTTGCAGACATCTTCTTAGTAACTTTGGCTTCCAAGATTCTACCACGACGATCCTCCATGATGATACAGTCTTCCCAAAACACGTCTTCCTTTTCAGTAAGAATACCAGGTTGTAGAAGAGACCAACCCCAAACGAAGATAGTCTTGGCAGCGTCCTCATTTGAGAGAATATAGTACAACCAATCGTGAACAAGTTTGTACTCCTCCTGATCACGGAACCAACTCAAATGTAGTCGATTCTCTAGCATGCGCTTTGCTGTATCACGAGGATTGATTTTCCCCTTTCCAAATAGTTTCTTCTGCTCTGTCAATCCTTGCTTGAAGTGTGCGCACATTCGTAATGGGGCGGACATTCCTAATCCGGATTGAAACTTTTCATATGTCTCTCGAGCTTTGTCAGATGTATCCGTTGGTAACTGAAGATCAACTCTTCCCTTCTCATTCAAAAGTGCCACCAATTCTTCCTGCTTTGATACTCCTCCTTTGGCCAATATATTGTTCTTTTCTAGCTTCTGTGCTAAGTGTTCAAACAGCCTTGCTGGGCAATTATGTGTCAGCTGTGATGATAGGCTGAGTGTGGTTGTAAATTCTTCCCTCTTAGGTTTTCCAATATCTCCAATCCTGTTGTAGCTCATCTCCCTAGGCATCTGCTGCGATACAATTTTCATTAGATTACTATTAATCTCATCATACGTACGATGGTTGGTCAAACTGAAAGATAATAGATCCTTAGGTTCAAGGAATGAATACAAGTTTCCAACACCGACTAATGCCATCAAATGATGAAAATCTGTTGGCTGAGGATCATGCTTTCTTGCCTCAGCCTCCTTCTTTCTCTTGTGTCTTGCTATCTTCTTCTGAACATAACGCATAATTGATATTACCGACAATACAGAGATCAAAACAAATGCCTGGGCACCAACACCGAATGCAATGGAATAGTAAATCACATCATATAAATCCAATACGATACTCTTTAGAACCATCACTACATTGATGATAATAAATGCGAGTACGTAAATGAAACCATATGCCACTGCAGTGTTAGTAAGTTTCTCAATGATTGTCGGTGGTGTGCGGGGGATGTACAAGACGCACTTATGATAGAATAGTGTCATAAGTACTAAAACAACTGAATACCAAATGGGACATACTGACGGAAGAAGCAAACACCATCTGGGCATACCAAATGACGATGATGATGATTTATCATCCACATTGTTGTAAATTGACCAGACTATAAACGCGGGAATGATACAGAAGGCCGTTACTAAGAAATCAAACAGAAGTATTGCGTAAATACATTGTTTGATTCTGGTCAACATCATATAAATTGTTGTGGTGTGAAGTATGAAGAGCTGTTTATTGTTTTGGGTTGTGGGTGGTGTTGAGTATAAATTTATTTTTGTGGTACCTCGATAAGGAACCAATATGACCAAGTATTAACTAAACACAATCCTTCCTTTCTATAATTATTAGTTCTCTTCTCCTCTATAATTGCTTTGAGAGAAATAGCTTTGATAGCTCTCTGAGATTCTGTTATTGATTGAGATTTGAGATTTGCCTTGGCACGAATAAAAAATTGTTTGGGAGAAGAGCATCTGACACTCGGCTAGGTATCATATTCCTAGGTTACATCACTTGCCTAGGCCAACCTCTTGAACAACAGTCAACATCCAAGTCACTCCGTCTCCTACTGATCCTAATTGGATTCTTTCTACTAACATCAATCTCCACTCTAAGCGGCGGGGCTTTGCTTTCTCCATCTAAAGATATGCGCACATAGTTATCAACGTGCTCGCCGCCCTCTACTTCGTAGTAGGAGTGACTATCCCCGTGAAAGTGTATAGTTGGTTTGCCCAAGTCCTCGACAATCTGAGAGAATTCTTCAAAGAAGTCTTCATGAGATGAGCTACATTCAGGATCTGCATGGCCGAGCAATACCAAGACTTTGAAGTTATCATCTTCATCCAATATCTTTCGTATCATTTCTAAATGTTGCGCATATCTTGCTTTTGCTTCTGACTTGCTATACGGAGTGCCTCCGACGATATTCAATGCAATATACCTTACCTGCTTATGAACGAATGTAAATGATTCATCTAGTTTTCCCCATCGAGTCAAGTCAAAGCTATGTTCCCATCGTTTGTCCATGTATTTGAAGTATTTAGTCCACATCTCTTCCCCCCATTCATGGTCGTCACAATCATTAATATCGTTATCACCCGGTAATACAAATGTTGGAATAGAACTCTTCTTGAGTATATTACTCGCTTCTCTATATGCATACTCTTTACATTCATCTTTTTTTGCAGATTGCAAGTCACCCAAGTGGACTAAAAACTCTGCATCTGATTCTAAGTCTTCGATATATGCAGGCATGAGTTCATATCGCTCTTCATCGTCGTATGGACTATCCGCCATTAGATGGAACATTGTATAAGTATCTTCTGATGGTTTATTGGTTGGCTTTGAAGCTGCTATTGCAGCCTCTTCTACTTCTTCTATCTGTTGATCAATATCCACATCAATGTCATTAACCGTGTTGGGTTCATCGATGTTGCTTGGGCTTACATTATCATGAGAGCCATCGACTGAAGTCCGAGAGTGTACTTCATCGATATGTGTACCTATATTATCAGAATCATCGTCTTCAAGATCTAGCTGTATATTGTTGTTTGAAGTAGAACTATTTTCTTCATTTCCACTAAACTTTGATACGCCAATAGCAACACATGTAATACCGAGTATCAATAAAAGTAAACCAATTCCTATTCGTCTTCTTTTCACATTCTTTTTATAATCTTTTCGTTTCTCATTGTATCCTCCATCTATACTTTCTGCCACTGTTGATAAATCTTCATCATCTATACCCTTTCCTCTATTTGGTGATTGCAGAGACTTTTTGCGTCTTAATGATACACCCCGTTTTAATGATATTGGATTTGATAAGTTATTATCATCATACTCATCTTCATCGTCATCAACATATACATTATTCTCTGGTTCATAAGATGGACTACGTCGTATCATACTGCCCTTCTTTTGATTATAACTGGTGGGAGATGATAGAAACTTACGCAACTTATATGCACTACCAATCTTTGTACTAGTATCACCAATACCATGTTCGTGTAGCATTGCATTTGCAACAGTCTCATTTTGTTCATCTAACTCAATATCCTCATTCAATACCAACTCTGCTCCTATTTCATCTAATTCACCATCATTATCTTTGGGTGCACTATTCATTATCATGTCCTTTGATAGGTCTATGCGCTAGTATTCGTTATTGTATTGTAAATTGCAACTATGTATTAGTA
>Ga0214480_100591_pt1 | contig 18059 bp, 10 predicted proteins | sample M1_20Mar14CPVII9_3_FD_165042 | JGI IMG/M metagenome (GOLD analysis project Ga0214480, IMG submission 165042) | Marine eukaryotic communities from Monterey Bay, California, United States - M1_20Mar14CPVII9sort6BwellE17 | ecosystem: Environmental > Aquatic > Marine > Unclassified | place: USA... | reverse complement strand
AGACAATCGATCCAATCTGCCGGCACTCGGTTTTCTGACGGTTGGGGCAAAATTTGTAAACAATGTGCACGATCAAATCGATGATCGCATCGATGTTGTCATGCGCGGAATGATGGGATTAACGGTTTCCTGCGCCAGGTGCCACGATCATAAATTCGATCCCATTCCACAAGCTGACTATTACTCGCTTTACGGGGTCTTTCGAAGTTGTTACGAACCGGTGGTCTTACCAACATTCGGAGCGGAGTCTGATTCCACTGGCTATTTGGAATATCAGAAGGGACTAAAAGATCGGCTGCAGAAATTGGAACAATTTATCGCAGGCCGGCGGGAACAGATTATGGACGGAGCGAGGAACCGTTTGGCGGAATACTTGATGGCAGTTCATAACCGCCGTCTTCATCCCTCGACTGAAAACTTCATGACGATTACAGACAAGGGAAGTCTTATTCCGAAAGTCATCTCAAGGTACGAATCTTACCTGGAACGGACGTCGGTAAACAAAGACCCAATCTGGAGCATCTGGCATGCACTCTCAGCGATTGATAATCAACGGTTTTCAGAAATCGCCGGCGTTAGGTTAAAAAAGACCTTGGAATCTCAAGCTAATATCAATTCAGTCGTTCGGAAAAATTTCGTTTCGTTTTCCCCGTCGACGATGGAATCGGTAGCGGAGGTTTACGGTGCAATATTTAAAGGAGTCGCCGCACAATATCAACTCGATTCATCAAAACTCAGTAAAGACCAATCGTTATTGGCAAATGTGCTTTTTGGTAAAGGCTCACCGGCAGTCCTGCCTAGCATTTTGGGATGGGGGTTTTTGGACCTGATACCTGATCGGCCGACGCAATCGGTCTATCAAAACCTGATCAAGGATGTTGAGAACTTTTGCAAGGCAGGACCGCACGCTCCGCCCCGCGCAATGGTTCTCAAGGATTCAGAGGAGATGTTCGAGCCCTACGTGTTTTTGCGAGGTAACCCAAATCGGAAAGGCAAAACGGTCCGACGCGGATTTTTGACGGCGCTTCCGGATTCGGCTGCCATTCAGGCGGATTTTCCGATAAATCAAAGCGGCAGGTTCCAACTTGCCCGGTCCATCGCCTCCCAAGAAAATCCGCTGACCGCACGAGTGATCGTCAATCGTGTCTGGATGCAACACTTTGGCAGAGGGTTGGTTGCAACGCCTAGCGACTTTGGCATGCAGGGCGCCCAGCCAACGCACCCGGAGTTATTGGACTGGTTGTCGACCTGGTTCATCGAAAACGGCTGGTCGATCAAGAGGTTGCACAAACTGATCATGAGTTCGGCAGCCTATCAGCGATCCAGTGAGGCATCCCCTGACCAGTACCCCAAGGACCCTGAGAACAAGTGGCTAGCTCGATTCAGTCGGCGACGACTCGATTTTGAATCGATGCGTGATTCGATGTTGATGGCAACCGGGTCTCTGGACACACGGATTGGTGGGAAGCCGTTTAATCTCTTTAGTGGATTTAATACACGAAGAACTTTGTACGGATTCGTCAATCGAATGGATTTGCCAGGGGTCCTGCGAACGTTTGATTTTCCCGAGCCGGCAGCAACTAGCGCGCAAAGGGAAAAAACGACAGTCCCCGCCCAGGCATTGTTTTTCTTAAACCACCCATTTGTTATCCAATGCACCGAACGGATTCTGCAGCGTGAAGAAATCAGGAATGCGTTGACGCCAAATCAAAAAATCAATGCGGTTTATCGCGCTGTTTTTGGGCGGGATCCCAATGCTCTTGAACAAAACCTTGCTTTGGGGTTTGTGCCCAGTGAAAAACGATCTCCACCTGTGAAGGCTTGGCAGTATGGCTACGGTTCGTTTGATTTGAAAATCGGAAAAACAACTTCGTTTAAGGAGCTTTCCTATTTTACGGGCGAACGATGGCAGGGTGGTAAAGTGCTGCCTGATAAGAGCTTGAGTTGGCTGTATCACAAAAATGATGAAAGTCACCCCGGCGCATCGATGGATCTTTGCTCCATTCGCCGGTGGGTCGCCGCCAGAGATTGCCGAATTAATGTGCGGGGATTGTTGGTCCATGAACCATCGCAAGGAAACGGCGTCAACTCAAGAATCATCAGCAGTCGATCTGGAATTCTTGGTTCCTGGACGGTCCATCAGTCCCAATCGGAAACGAATGTAGATCAAGTCGATATCAAAAAAGGGGATACGGTTGATTTTGTTTCTGACTTTAATTCTGAAATCGCCTACGATCAACACAAATGGTCCATCATGATCGAGACAATGGAAGACGATCTGGCGAAATGGGATTCCGTTAAACAGTTTAGAGGTCACGATCATTCCGCATGGGTGACATTCGTTCATGCACTTTTGATGACCAATGAGTTTCTATTTGTCGATTGACATTCGAGATCCAATGTTGCAAAACCAATTTGAAAATCCCGGGCTCTCTCGGCGTGAATTACTGGCTCGCTCCGGTACCGGTTTTGGGATGCTTGGACTGGCGTCACTCCTTTCTTCCGAAGTGGGAGCTTTAGAAGGCAATGCCCTGCCGCCCCAACCGGTAGGTAATGTCCTTGCTGCCAAATCGCCGCACTTTGAACCCAAGGCCAAATGTGTGGTTCATCTTTTCATGAACGGTGGCCCATCGCACATGGATACATTTGACTACAAACCTGCCTTGGTAAAACACCATGGGAAACCTGTTCCATCGGGCAACCTGCGCACCGAACGGCTAACCGGTGGTCTGATGAAGTCCCCCTTTAAATTTCGGCGTCGGGGTGAGTCAGGAAATTGGGCAAGTGAAATATTTGAAAAGACGGGTAAGTTCATTGACGATATGGCCATCGTCAAGTCGATGCATGCTGAGGTTCCCAATCACGAACCTTCTTTAATGTTAATGAATTGTGGATCAGGTCAGTTGCCTCGGCCAAGTTTCGGTTCCTGGGTCACCTATGGTCTCGGGACAGTGAACCAGAATTTACCAGCTTTCGTTGCGATGTGTCCGGGCGGTTATCCGATCGTTTCGACTCGAAATTGGCGGAGCGCATTTCTTCCGGGGGCCTGTCAGGGTACCTACATCAATTCAGCCAACCAATCGATTGATGCGTTGATTGAAAACATCGAAAATTCTCGCCTTTCTTCGTCCGAGCAACGCAAGCAACTGGACCTGGTGCAGCGATTGAACTCAGCACATTTGAAACAGAGGAAATATGATTCTCAATTGGAATCTCGCATCAGTTCATTTGAACTTGCCTACCGGATGCAGTCTGAGGCATCGGACGCTTTTGATATTTCCAGGGAGCCGCAGTATGTTCAAGATTCCTACGGAGCAGGAATTCAGGGTCGGCAGCTTCTTATTACGCGGAGGTTAGTGGAGCGTGGAGTCCGGTTTATTCAGGTTTGGAGCGGCGCCGGTCAACCTTGGGATAATCACGATAATATTGAGAAAAACCATCGGAAATTGGGGCAGGATTGGGACGGGCCCATTGCCGCATTTCTAGGTGACTTGAAACAAAGAGGATTGTTGGATTCGACCCTGGTTTTGTGGGGAGGGGAATTCGGGAGAACACCCGTTGCCGAAAAACCGCAGCTCAACGGCCGAGATCATAATCATTACGGTTTTACATGCTGGTTAGCGGGGGGTGGTGTCAAAGGCGGCGTGGCGCATGGGAATACTGATGAATTTGGATTTCGGGCCGTCGAAGATCGAGTGAGCGTTCACGATCTGCACGCCACCATGCTGCACCTGTTAGGCATGGATCACAAAAATTTAACCTACCGATATGCCGGTCGAGATTTTCGGCTTACCGATGTTCATGGTGAGCTTGTAAAGTCCATTGTTGGATAGGATTCTTTGTTCATTTATGCATTCAATTCCAATTGATAAATTCCACACGCCAAGAAAAGAAAACGACGAATTTTAATTTGAAATGGTTATTTCCAAAGCGTTTGGAATTCCCGGCTTCTTCTAGAACAAATGCTTTGAAGTACAAACAGCTTGCAAAAAGGGATTCGGCCGTTGACCGAAAGGAGATTGGCATGAAGGATATGATTGGTAAAGATTTTCAGTTGTGTCGGCCATCCGATGATGGAATCTGGATGTGGAAATATTCAGTCGCCGTGGTGTCGATATTCGTCTTTTTCGGCGTCCATGTCTCCGGTAAAGAAAACGATAACGACTTTTTTGAATCACGCGTACGCCCATTGCTTGTCAAGCACTGCCAAGAATGCCATGGGGCGAAAAAACAGGAGGCTGGCCTGCGTCTGGATTCTCGCGGCGGTTGGATAAAAGGGGGGGATCGGGGTTCGGTCGTTGTCGTGGGGCAGCCCGAGAGGAGTCTCCTCATCGCGGCGGTGAAATATAAAGATTCCGATTTGGAAATGCCCCCTTCGGGAAAGCTAACCCAAGGGGAGGTTGCCGTGCTGGAAGAGTGGATCAAGCGTGGCGTTCCGGATCCTCGAGGAGAACCGACAACGTTAACGACTGGCAGCATGAGCGTGGAGGACGCTCGCTCGTTTTGGTCTTTCCAACCGGTTCATTCTCCAACAGTCCCGCAAACCAGCGTTGAATTCTGGTCCAAAAATCCGATCGATGCTTTCGTAATGCGGGGTTTGAAAAACCGCGGTCTATCGCCAATGCCAATTGCAGACCGACGCACCTTGATTCGAAGAGCGACTTTTGATCTTACGGGGCTTCCGCCGACTCAGGACGAGATAAAGGCTTTTCTGGGTGATCAATCCGAAAGCGCTTTCGAGAATTTAATCGACCGACTTCTTAAGTCACCTGCTTATGGCGAACGATGGGGGCGACATTGGCTTGACGTTGCTCGGTACGCCGATACGGCAGGAGATGGATCCGATTATCCGGTCCCTGAGGCGGCCAAGTATCGAGATTGGGTGATCGAAGCATTCAACAGTGACAAACCGTTTGACGAATTCGTCCGCGAACAGATTGCCGGCGATATTTTGGCTCTTAAAGGTCCACCGCAAGTGTATGCTGATCGGGTCACGGCGACCGGGTTTTTGGCGATTGGAAAACGTTACGGCTATAAGGCATCACCAGCTTATCAACACTTGGATTTTGCAGATGTCATTGATTCACTGGGACGTTCGGTGCTCGGCCTTTCACTGGGCTGCGCGCGTTGTCACGACCACAAATATGACCCGATATCAGCGTCTGATTATTACGCGATGTACGGGATCATGCAAAGTTCGCAATGGGCATTTCCGGGAGGCGAAGAACAAAAGCGTCCCGCGCATTTCTTGCCGTTGGTGCCGCCGGCAGAGGCTGAGAGGTTGGAAAAAGAAAAGACGGCAACGCTTGCCCGGTTGGACAGTGAAATTGCGGCGTTGAAACACCAACGCTCAAGACTCAATCCAGAGTTATTGGCTGGGGGCCCGGATCTCGGATTCGAGGGGCAACTGTCCGGCAAGCCCCTCGGTAAACCATGGGTCAGTTCCGGTCCGATCGAAGTGACCGGTGAGTCGCAAAGCCCTTTCAATCATGTTCATCCCCGAGGGCAGCGGGGAGTGAGAATCGGTAGTGGACTACCAACAGACGGTTTGCGGTATGTTTTCGAAAACGGGTTGCGGGCAGCCCCGCAAAAGAAAATGCATTTTACCGTTGACTTCAGGCCGGTGGCAGCGTCGCAAGAGAAAGGGGCATTTCGTTTCTACCTGGGGCGAGGGGTTGTCGAGTCATTGGCCGTCGAATGTAGCGCGACCTCAACGGAATTTGCCATTCGAAACGGCACCAAGTGGGAAACCATTGGCAGTCTTACTCCCGGCACCTGGTACACGCTTGGGCTTACGATTGATCCAGCCACAAGGAAATACTCCGGGTTCGTTGGGACGATCGACGAACTGACGTTCTTCGAGGATAAGCATACCGGCCCCAATTGGGACGGGGTTGCCGATTGCTTTATCTGTGATGCATTTGGACATGTCAAAGGAGCAGCCTGTGCCAGAGATATTGATAACATTGGTCTTCAGGAAGTCGCCTTTGGCGTGCCAGGATCTGGTCCAGTTCCAGTTGTCAACGTTGATCCGAATGCGAAACTGAAATTAGCCAAATTGGATGCCGAGATCAAAGAACGAATGGCGAATCGCCAAGGTATCGCGGCGAAATCGGCTTACCCAGTCGCGTACGGAGTTAGCGAGGGTTCACCGGTCAATGCTCGGATGCAAATCCGGGGAGAGCCTGATCGTCTGGGCGACGAAATTCCGCGTCGTAACCTTGCAGTTCTTGGTGGCGATCTCATAACCGAAAAAACGGGTAGCGGTCGCCTTGATCTGGCGAACTGGATCACTCGTTCATCCAACCCGTTGACCTCGCGAGTGTTTGTCAATCGTGTCTGGCAGTGGCATTTTGGGAACGGGATTGTAGGGAAAACCAGTGATTTTGGCTCCCGCGGTGACCGGCCAACCCATCCAGAATTACTGGATTGGTTAGCCGCCAGGTTTATGGCAGATGGCTGGTCAGTGAAGTCGCTTCATCGATTAATAATGAGTTCGAGAACCTACCAGCTGGCAAGTTTTGCCAACGCCGAAAATCTCGCAACCGATCCGGGGAATCGTTTTCACTGGCGATATTCACGACGGCCTCTGGATGCTGAATCGATCCGAGATGCCATTCTGGCAATCAGCGGTAAGCTTGACCGAAACGTCCCACAATCGCACCCGTTTCCACCTGTGGATACGTGGGGGTTCACGATTCATAACCCTTTTAACGCCATTTATGATTCAAATCATCGCAGCGTGTACTTGATGGTCCAACGCAACCGCCGGCATCCTTACTTGGCTCTATTTGATGCTGCCGATCCCAACGTAAGTGTCGCGACCCGGCAGCCAACGACGACCCCCACTCAAGCCCTTTACTTGATGAACTCGCCGTTTATCCACGAGCAGGCAAAAGGCTTTGCGAATCGGATCGCCGTGGTGACGGGTGACGACTACGCGAAAGTGAGGTGGGCATTTGAAACAGCCTATGGTCGGGTCCCCGAGAACGACCTCGTTCAGGAGGCGGTTGCTTTTGTGTCTACCTACCGTAAACAACAACCAGACCAGATTTCCAGGAGTGAATTGGAAATCGCTGGTTGGTCAGCGTTGGCGCGTGTCTTGTTGACCAGTAATGCGTTTCTTTTTGTCGACTGAGAACGTGCATGAATAACGAAAGCGAATGAATCCATGAACGATTTAAAACCATCCCGGCGAGAATTCCTGAGCCGTTCGTCAGGCGGATTAGGAGCGCTTGCCTTGGCCGGTATGATCAGCGAACTCGACGCGGATTCGCATAACCCCCTTTCCGCACGCAGCGGCCATCATGTTGCAAAAGCCGATCGAGTGATTTTTCTTTATTCAACCGGCGGTGTGTCCCACGTTGACACCTTTAATCATCGACCGCAGCTTGCGGCAGATCATGGGAAATCGATTACTGCTTCCCGTTGGCTCAATAAATCTGGCGAGTTTAAACGGTTTCTGGTTAAACCTCGTTATGCTTTTAAGCAATATGGTCAAAATGGCACTTGGGTCAGCGAGTTGTTTCCGCATGTTGGATCGGTGATCGATGAAGTCTGTGTTCTTAATGCGATGCATTGCGACAGCGACGGTCATGATAAAGCAACATTGGCGGCTCATACAGGTTCTGCACAGTTTGCCCGCCCCAGCGCTGGATCCTGGTTGAGTTATGGTCTGGGAACCGTTAATCAGAACCTGCCTTCGTTCATGGTCCTGGCACCGGCAGCACCCTATGCCGGAGCACAGACCTGGGGCAGCGATTTTCTTCCAGCTTGTCATCAGGGGACTCACGTCATCCCCGGAAAAGAGCCTCTACCTAACGCCAAACCCCAAACCTTCGACGTTTCCCAACAGAAAATGGAGCTGGCCTTTCGTGAAAGGCTGAATCAAACTCATCTTAGGCAGCGAGCCGCCGATCCAATGCTCGATGCTCGCATACGATCCTTCGAAACGGCATTTGGCATGCAACGCGAAGCGCCTGAAGCGTTCGATCTTTCCGGTGAGACCGAGGCGACGTTGAATCTGTATGGAATCCAGCGTAACGCAACGCAAGGTTTTGGATGGCAATGTCTGGTCGCCAGAAGATTGGCTGAGAGGGGCGTACGGTTTTTGGAACTGATCGATGTTGGTTCCAGCAATAACTGGGACTCGCATGGAAATATGGGCGATCATGCACGGCTTGCCAAGGCCATCGATCAGCCGATTGCCGGTCTACTGACCGACCTCAAGCAACGAGGCATGTTGGACAGAACGCTGGTGGTTTGGACAACTGAATTTGGCCGTACTCCTTTTCATCAAACGGCAGATCACGCTGGCCGCGAGCACCACAAACATTGTTTCTCCTCGTGGATGGCCGGCGGTGGCGTAAAAGGCGGAATTGTCTATGGGCAGTCAGATGAGTACGGGATCCGGGCCGCCGAAGACAAGGTGCACACACACGACTTCAACGCCACCATGCTCCACCTTCTCGGCATCGATCATAAACGATTGACCTATCGCCATGCTGGACGGGATTTTCGGCTTACAGATGTTCACGGTCGCGTGGTCAACGAGATAGTCTCGTAGTTCATGCGGTGAAAAGATCGCCGTCGTATCTCCAAGGTTATGCCGGCATCAAAGACCGTTTTCGATTGCCAAGTCGACCATCCGCTTGGTAAATCTTCGCGAGTGTGTAGTCGTATTTTTTGGGTTAATGGTCGATGTGAGTTTTGTTATTGGGGACTCTCGAGATCGGTAGACAATTCAACAACGAGGGCTGAACCGCTAGGAAATATTCCACGGCACAAAAAACGTCCATTATCACCGACGAACGATAATCCTGATTTTCAGCCGTTTTAGCAATGTTTTTTATAGGCAGCCGTTTGAGAAGAGGGAAAAGATTCGGCGGTAGGCACCACGTGAACCTCTTTCTGACGGCGGAGAAACGGTGTACGCCGTAGTGGATAATCTCTCTTTTTTGAGTGATCGTCATCCAGTCCGCGGCCGTTAAACATGAGCATTTTCGCGCGTTTAGAATAACTGTTTTCAGCAAACCCCCAAAGCCAAAATTCAATGCCCGACTCACCACCAGATCTCAATCCAAAAGCAGACCCCTCGGTTCTCTTAACTAAACCTACAACCTCCGCAGAGAACCGACCGCATAAATTCTTTGGTTTGACGTTGGTAAGCTTCGGCGGAATGTCAGCTTTCTCCCTGAAATAACGACACGGCGCGGAGTAATCAGGCCACAACCGATTGAGAGCGATTGAGCCTAGACTCTTGGCGGTGCAAAGGCTCGTCGATTGAGTTTCGAAATCCAGACGACTGAATTGATTAACTCTTTCCATATTGGAAAGTGGTTGGTATGCTTTTATCACTTTCCACATTGGAAAGTGATTTGGTGTAGGTTGCATTTTGGAAAACCGAACAGGAGACTAGCAGGTGGTAGAGAAAGAAATTCAAAACGAATCCCGGGAAATGCTACAGGAATCGCTGGACTCGATAGAGAAAATGGAGCAAGCGGCCCTGAAGAGAGTCGTTCCGCCGCTTTGGTTTGGCGCATCGATAGCACTGTTAGCCGGTGCGCTGGTTGCTCTCTCGGCAGCAGGCCTTCGCGAATACCACGTGTACATCATTTTGTTAATGGTATTGGTACTGGTCGGAAAATCCAAAAATTTGGGTGTGTCTGTGCGAAAAAATCATTCAAAACTGACAGTCATTGCGATGTGCATCTTGATACCTTTATTCTTCATGCTTGTGGCTGGAGCGCAAGCCATTTCCGGAATGCTTGGCAACGTATGGGCGCCTCTCTCAGCCGGCGGGATCCTATCCGCGGTCGTTTTCGTTTTGAGTTTATTTGAGCGTCGCTGTTACATCATCAGGGTCGGTGTGGAGCAAGGCGAATGAAGATCAATCGATTTGATACCGTCATTCACGCACCAAATCGTCTTCAAATCTGTGCGTTTCTGGCTCCATTGGAGGAAGCTGAGTTTCAAGTGCTACGTGCCGAACTGGACGTGAGCGATTCTGTCCTGTCCAAGCATATCAAACAGCTTGAAGAAGTCGGTTACCTCAAGCAGCGTAAAAGCAAGATGAACGGCCGACAGCGGACATGGGCCTGTTTGACGCGCAAAGGTCGTAAGGCGTTTGCATGTCATGTGGAAGAGCTCAAACGGCTGGTGGATCCAGCCAATCAAAGCAGGCTAGATGATTAAAGTCGGAGAAGTTACGAGTCCGCCCAAGTCCCGTTAGGTTCAGGTGAAGGGGTGGCATCCTCGTTTTTTCTTTTGGATTTAGTTAGTAGGTTGACTTGGCGACTCTGGCTCTGTTGACGGATCGATATTTTGAACGGCCGTGGTCACGTTAAGGTGCGTATTTTGGTGTCCATGCCGAAACCTCGCAAAACAACCCAGCGGGCTCTCCAAGCCACCCGTTAATGGCTGCAAGCCACCCATCAACCGGTGGTCCCGGTAATCTGGTGGTACCTGGACTAAAAATGAAAGGCTCGCAGGTGTTTACTGAGTAATTTTGTTGTAGGGCTTATCCCCAGAGTGCTTTCCCCGGGTGCCCTCGCTCAGGCCGACTGCGATGAGAGGTATTCAACTTTACCCGTGGCCAGGCGATAAATGGCAGGAACGATTTCCAACTGTTCCGCGTTTCGGATGATTTCGGAACGATCAAGAAGCTGATGTGCTGAGTTGATTGCATTTCGTTCGACTGCTTCGTTGACTTGGCCGTTTCCCTGCTTAAACGGTTTTTCAATGGCCGGCTTGATATGTGCCAGCAGGTGGTTCAGGTTTTCCCCCAGATCTCCACCGTCCATTGCCGCTTTGACTGCACCACACCCCTCATGGCCCAACACAATAATCAGTTTCACGCCCAGATTATGCACCGCGTACTCGATGCTTGCCAATGTTGAAGTATTGGCGACGTTACCCGCCACGCGAACGACAAACAACTCACCAATTCCGGTATCGAATATCAGTTCCGGTACCACGCGGCTATCAGCGCATGTCAATATGATTGCCCAAGGGCTTTGCCCGTTTTCCAGTTCCGCTCGGCGACTGGTATCTTGAAGGTGATGAGACAGTTCATCTGTGACGAACTTGACGTTGCCTTCTTCGAGTCGTTGGAGCGATTGGGCTGCTGGATTTTGGTTTGGCGGAGTGTTTTTGGATGGCATGAGGTTCCTGATCAAAAGGGAAGGATTGATGGATGTAAAAGGTACGGTGAAATTAGGTCGAAAGATCCTTGGCAGGATCGGTCTTAGATGGCTCCTGACGACGAGAGGTCGAATTGCTTGATTTTGACGCATCGGATTTAAAGCGGGCGTGAAGTTCACTCCAGTCAATGATCAGTTTACCTCCAATAATAGCGTGTTGTGGAGCCCAGCAGGTCAACAAATCCAAACAAGCATGATCGATGTAGGTCAGTTGCTCGAATTCGACCTTCAATTCAGCACCCGCGGGAACACGACCGAGTTGCTCAGCGAGCTTTGGGAGGGATAGAAACGTGGCGGCGCCTTCAAGTTGCAGGCAAGCCTTTTGGGCGTTGTTGGAAATTTTAAGATGAACATTGAGATTTGAAAATCGTACGAGAAGCTTGAATGCTGAAAGAGCAATACCCACAAGCACACCGATCAATAGGTCGGTGCAAATGATCATCGCCACCGTTGCGAAGTAGATGCCAACCTCGCTGCGACTTGTCCTCCAAAGCGATTTGATGTCTTGGACGTTCACCAACTTAAAGCCGGTATACACCAGTAACGCACCTAGAGCTGCACGTGGGATGTAGGCCAACACGAACGGAATCGCCACCACAAATAGAAGTAACCATGCGCCATGGAGGATGGTGGACAGTCGGGTTTTCGCTCCGGAATTTACATTCGCACTGCTTCGAACGATGACCCCCGTCATGGGCAAAGCTCCAACCAGACCACAGAGAACATTTCCAATGCCCTGTGCCTTCAATTCCTGATCGTATTGGGTTCGAGGTCCTTGATGCATCTGGTCGACTGCTGTCGCACAAAGCAGGGTTTCAGCACTAGCTACGATTGCAATAACAAAAGCCCCAGTCAGAACCGTGGGACTCGTAAAGAGCCCGATCCAGGGGAGGCTCGGCAAGGTGACTTCACTCATGATGTTCGCTGGAACCTCGAGACGTTGAACTTCAAGTTGGGTAACGCCAGCAAAAACCGTTGCCACCGTGATTCCCACTAACGCAGACGGAAGAAATTTCAGTCTTTTTGGAGCGATATTTGGCCAAACAACAAAACACAAGAGGGCTATCATTCCAGTCAAGGCAGCGAGATGGTGGTTAGCCGATGAATCCAAAGAGAAACACTTGGCAATCGCTTCTGGGATGGTGGCGAGGTATTGAATCGCCCCATGTGCCTTCTCGCCCCGCCAAAGAGCTTGGTGGTCTAACATCACATGAAATTGGCTAATGAGTATCAATATTCCGATGCCCGCAAGCATGCCCTTGACCACCGCAGGCGAGACCGCCCGAAACCATTGCCCAAGTCGAAACTGTCCCGCTGCAATTTGAATGAGACCTGCCAGAAAAACGCTCGCTCCCAGAACCATCAATGAGAAGTCCATCGCCGCCGCTTCGGCGGTTGGCTGGGAGATCGACGGATCGGCGCCTGCCAGATAGGCCGTCCGTCCCGACGCCAACAGATCGGCTACGATGACGAACAACCCCGCCGCTGGGCCACTGACTTGTAATGGGGAACCGGAAAACCAGCCGATCACTAACCCGCCAGTAATTCCAGTAATTAACGCTCTCGCTGGGCTAACTCCCACTGCGACGGCGATTCCGATACAAAGCGGCAATGCGACCAGAAAGACAACCAGCGATGACAGAAAGTCTGCTTTGAAGTTCGAGAAAAGACGGGGAGAAGAGCCACCGTTGGGATTTGGTGTGGCCAGCGAAGATTCATTACTCACTTAAAAACTTTCAGATTTTAATGATCAATAGTGTCAATGCGAAGGAATGTCCTTCGGCAAATACAAGAGGCTGTTTACGCAGCCGGATTGGTGGCTCGCAACGCGAGAAAAAAGGGGGTAACTATGGACCCGTCAAAGGGTCAAAGGTGCCCCGAGCCCGTTCCGGAGAGAATTTTCCGAGGAATGAAGGCTGCCAGAATGTAGAGATAAGCGGTGATTTTTGTGGATTGCCGCCAGGAGTGCGAAGTGAACCGACATGTTAGTCGACTTTTCCTCTTGGCTGCGACCAAGGATTACCTCTTCAACCTCGCTGCCAAGAGCTTCTCTTTCGGTCATTTCGGCGACTGATCCGGCACAGAAAACACTGAGAAAGGCCGTTAACAACAATACCGAAAATGGAATACGATTGATCTTGAAAAAAAACATCGGTGCAGCAAGTGGTCGTGGTCAATTTGAATCTGCAGGATTATACTGTCCTTCCAATAAAAAGAAAAAGTAGTTAATTTAGACAGAACTGGAAGGTTTTCTCTACGGGAGGATTTGGTGGATTGGCTCAATTACCATCATTTATTTTACTTTTGGACGGTTGCCAAATCAGGAACGGTTTCTGCAGCTGCTGAGCAGCTGCACCTGGCGCGTCCGACGGTGACCTCTCAGGTTCGGGAATTGGAAAAGTCGGTGGGGCAAAAGCTCTTTCTCCAACAAGGACGGGGTCTGGTATTAACCGAGTTTGGACAAAAGATTTTTGAGTATGCCGAAGACATTTTTTCCATCGGAAACGAACTGCGTGATTTCGTCAAAACGGGTCAGCCTGATCGGCGTCAGAAATTCCGGGTAGGAATGCCGGACGTAGTGCCGAAACTGATCGCATTCGAACTGCTCAAACCAGCACTTGTCGGTCCAGAGGCACCGCGAATGGAGTGTTACGAAGGGAAGTTGAATGACTTGCTGGTGGATCTGGCAATGCACCGACTCGATCTTGTGCTTTCTGATTCTCCTGCACCCGGGACACTGGACGTCAATGTTTACAGCCATAAACTGGGGGAATGCGGCTTGTCAATTCTGGCGACCCCTGCGTTGGCAAAGAAATTCCGCAAAGGGTTCCCTAATTCGATCACCAACGCTCCGATACTATTGCCGACTAAACTTACCGCAGTTCGCCGCTCACTGGACCGTTGGATGGAGGATCGAAAAGTATTCCCAGAAATTGTGGCAGAGTTTGAAGATAGCGCGTTATTGAAAGTTTTTGGGCAGGCCGGCCAGGGTGTGTTCCCCGTACCGACGGCGATCGAAGACCTTGTTAAGAAGCAGTATGGTGCTTGGTTGGTCGGCCGGATTCCAGAAGTACTAGACACGTTCTACGTCATTTCCGTTGAAAAACGGGTTCAGCATCACGCGGCGATCAGAATCATGCGGCAGGCTAGAAACAAACTTTTTGAATAATCGCTCACACCATTGCTATTAATCTGTCGGTGACAAACGTTTTCGTTAGCCTGTTGGATGCGTTGTAGGGGCAAGTTTGCCACCCTGCCCTTTTCTCCTCTGGGGATTTTTATTTTACGCCCTTCATCTTTGCTGGCCTTGGAAAAGCGGGAGGGGTAATTTTTTTTGGTGGATTTTCTTGGATTGACTTCAAGAGTTCGCGGACACCTCTTTCAATCTGGGGATCTCTTCCTTTCCAAACCGCTTTGGCATCCATTCGAACCTCGATATCCGGAGCAACCCCTTCGTTTTCGGCGATCCACTTTTCGTTAATTGGGTCGAAGACCGCATTATCCGGCGCTGTGATCCTTCCACCATCAACCATCAGATAATGTGTCGATGACTTGACCAGTCCGCCCCAGGTTCTCGTGCCGATCAATTTTCCGGCTTTTTGTTGGCGAAAGACCCAAGGAAAGAAATCGCCTCCTGAGCCCGCGCGTTCATTGATCAACAATACTTTGGGGCCCAGGATTCCTGCCGGCAAGCGAAATGGTATGCCATCGGGAACTTCGTTTGTGATGGCTGCTCGTAATGGGCGGGTCATTAGATCCACCATGTAATCATCCAGCAAACCTCCGCCATTAAATCGCTCGTCTATAACTGCACCCAACTTGTCCTGTTGAGCAAACAAGTACCTGTCGAAAGAAATCAAGCCGGGACCACCAGTGTTGGGCACCCAAACATAAGCCAGCGTGCCATTGGACAGTAGGTTCACTAATCGCCGGTTGTCTTCAACCCATGCCCGTTGACGCAAGCTGTTTTCACTTCGAATAGGCTCTACGGTAATTCGCCAAGAGCCCTTCTTTTGCGGCTTGTCGTTGACATGCAAAACGGTTTGTTCGCCCGCGGTTCCATCAAGCAGGCGATATGGATCGTCCATCGCCGTCAAGTCTTCGCCATTGACTGCAAGAATGTAGTTGTTCTCCTTGACTCGAAGACCAGGTCGGTCTAACGGCGCTCGCATCGTTGGATTCCAGTTCTCAAATGTCAGGATTCTTTTGATTCGCCAGCGACCCTTCTCCTGCTCAAGGTCTGCGCCTAGAACTCCTGCCGAAGACGTCTCGACATCCGGTAGATCTCCTCCCGAGACAAAACTGTGACCTACCGAAAGTTCACCATTCATTTGGTCGAGAATATAATTCAGGTCGGACCGATGTCGAACGTGTGGCAACAAAGGCGCGTATCGTTTGCGAACATCATTCCAGTTTCGTCCGTGCATTCCTGGATCGTAAAAGAAATCGCGTTGGTAATGCCAGGCTTCAGCGAAGATCTGCTTCCATTCTTCCAGCAGATCAAGTTTCATTCGGAGTTTGACAGAAAGGCTACCCTTGCTTGCGGCAACGGCAGCGCCAGTATCGACAACTGACCAGGAGCTACCAGTGCGATAAAGCATTTTCTGGCGGTCAGAAGAAATCGAAACCCGGGAAACCCCTTTGGCAAAAGGCGTCGCTTTTCGTTCTTTGAGGGAAAATCGTTGCAATGTTAAACCAGGGCTCCCATCAGTTTTTTCGCCAATAAAAACCACTCCATCCGGACCTGGTAATGTCATGACATAGCTCTTGACAGGGATCGGCAGGGCTACGATTCGACGGGCAATTCCTTCAAACGATATTTCGACGGCAACTTTTTCGCCTTCTTCCTTTTCTTTCTCACCCGTTTTCTCCCTGTCCTTGGGTTTCGGAGCTGAGAGGCCTTTTTTTGAATTGGGGTCGTCATCGTTGGACAGTGGTTTGTTTTCTCTGCGCTTTCTTTTTTTCTTGCCAGGCCTTTTTGGGTCATCGTTAGCGGACGATTTTTCCTGGGGATTATTTTTGTTGGGTTGGGCGGAACTTTGCCCAGGTCTTTTGACGTTGTCATCTTTGTTTTTGCTGGATCCTTCTTCCTCGTCGCTTTCGGGTGCAAAAGGTGTGGGAACCTTTTCATTTAGCACAATCATGTAAGCCCCATACTTTGGATCGGCATTAATCTGGCTGGTGTTGGCCCATCCAGACCTCAAGGCGAAGTTAGTGCTGGCGAGAAAGTACAGGTATTTCCCATCGCTACTCCATGACGGAGTTATGGCGTGGGCCATGTAGTCGGTTAAAGCCTTCGGTTTCCCTTTGCCGACTGGACAGACAACAATTCGTCCGAATCGATTTGCATAGGTTTTGGAATAGGCAAGCCATTTTGAATCGGGTGACCATGAGAGTCCCATGGACCCTCGTTCGTAATTCGCTCTGCCGACATCAACGGTACGAATGTTCCCTGTGTCTACATCAAATAGCCGAATTCGCACATCATCATCAACAAAGGCAATGAACTTGCCATCGGGTGACCAACGTGCTTCCCATGCCATTTTCGATTCGCCGATGCCAAACTGTCGTGGGTCTGACAAGCCATCCTGCTCAGCGATCAACAGTTTGTAGCCTGTTCCGGCATCGGAGAACCATGCGATTTGGTCACCTTGAGGCGACCAAATGGGCATTCGATCTGCAGCTCCTGATGTTTTGGTGAGGTTACGTGTGTCACCTTTTTTGACTGGCACGGTAAAGATTTCTCCGCGTGCCTCAAACAGTGCTCTTTTGCCTGTCGCAGATAGACTCCAAGAGCGGATCTGACTGCTTACGTCCTCCCAGCGGGACTCGCTCAACGGGAAATCTCCCTGAACCTGTATTTTCAGCCGCTCGATCTTTTTCTTTTCAATTCCAAGAGTGTGAATGTAGCCCTGTCGTTCGAAAGCAAGTGTGGTCTGATGTGCAGCAAGCCATTTAATATCGTCGCCCTTGAACTTGGTGATTTGCTCCAGGCCTTTGTTGTCTGTATCAAATGTCCACAGGTTAACAACACCGTCGCGGTCCGAGAGGAAATAGATTTTTGAGCCGATCCAAATTGGCTGTGTGTCGGTTGTGCGCTGGCAAGGAATCAATAACTCGGACAAGTCATTCAAATCAAGAATGATCAGTGATTTATTTTGTCCACCACGATACTGCCTCCATTCAGTATCCCAACGAGTCACCGGTTCAACGACTAGCTGTTTTCCGTTTTCCGAAAAACAACCATCGTGGCCAAAGGGTGCTGGAAGCCGCTTTGACGCCCCGCCCGTCGCGGGAACCACCCAGAGGCGTTCGTAACTGCTTGGCGCCGTTTCGCGAGTTGAGGCATATAAAATGCCTTTTCCATCTCGCGTCCACCCTCGCGCGGAATCAGATGCCGGATACCATGTAAGCCTTTTAGGTGTTCCGCCTTGGATTGGTAATACATAAATGGCCCGGACGCCGGATCGATTCGATGTGAATGCCACCCAGTTTCCGTCGGGAGAGAGGTGCGGGTCGCTTTCAACAGCAGGCGTGCTTGTGAGCCGGCGAGCCAGTCCTGCTGTACGTTCAGCTATCCACAAATCGCTCCCATAGGTGAACACGATATGTTTTTCTCCCAGAGAAGGCTGTCTTAGTAGTCGCGTAAAATCAGCAGCGGAATTCTGCCCCGGTGAGAACGCGGTAAGAATTACAAGGCACGCAATTACCTTGGTGGAGAAAGAAATCAAGTAATGCATCTATCACCTAAAAGGAATCAAATTGTGTAAGTGGGGAGGGAAACAAGCAGTTCGGGATGAAGGCCTGAATCCTTCTGCCGGAGAAAACGGGTGAGAAAGAAAAGGAAGAAGGCGAAAA
>Ga0214480_100590_pt1 | contig 18063 bp, 18 predicted proteins | sample M1_20Mar14CPVII9_3_FD_165042 | JGI IMG/M metagenome (GOLD analysis project Ga0214480, IMG submission 165042) | Marine eukaryotic communities from Monterey Bay, California, United States - M1_20Mar14CPVII9sort6BwellE17 | ecosystem: Environmental > Aquatic > Marine > Unclassified | place: USA... | reverse complement strand
TAATATGTCTATCATTCACTCATCATCTACCCCCTACTCCTATCATATCTACATACAAACATATATACAGCGTTCACTAACTATAGAAGAAGAAGATCCAACTCTACCATACTCACATGTATCCGATCCTGATGTTGAGCATCAATTCATCGTATCCTATTCTTCCCCCGATGCATTAGCTGCAATTGAAGATCATATATCTTCACAACCTGACAGTATCAAGATCAAAGGACATACAAACTTTAAACGTCCCCAAAAGAAGAAACGAAATAGAGGAAACAGAAGAAACTTACAAGAGGAAGATAGTGTGGGGTATGCTGTTATTGTGACAGGAAAGTCTGCGTTAGTATTGTTTTATCATGTGCATGTGCCCTATGTACTAACATATATTATAATCTCCTCTCTTTTGCATATTCCAGATGAAGATCCATCAACATATATGAACATTCAGGGTGTAACTAGCATTGAGCTTGATGCCGAATTACATATTGATATGTTGAATGATGATCAAGTTAAAAAGTATATTGATGAGATTGATATTGAACGTAGCGAGAGTAGGAGATTACAAGAACAACGACCTTGGGGGATTGATCTTGTGAATGTTACACATTTGTGGGATGTAAGTGGTGTGCATATGTTTGTGAAGTATATGACATATCTTATACGCCCTCTCATTCCACTCTCTTTTCTTTTTCATCTTCCCATCTCATCACATTAGCTTGATCCACCAGCCGAACCTATCACAATCTGTGTAGTGGATACAGGCTATGATCTCGGGCATGTTGATCTTCCACAGCTTCCAGTTCAAAATATAACAGGTTGGGATACAGGTATTGCCAACAACGGCGTGTGGAATGTCGATGGACATTCACATGGTACACATTGTGCTGGTTCTATCGGTGCCCTGGGTAGTAATGGACAGGGTGTTGTTGGTGTAATTGATGACCCTACTCAGTTTAGGTTCCATATTGCAAAAGGATTATCCGACTCTGGATCGGGTGCTGGTAAGTGAGGATGCATCCTCCTACTTGTGAAGCATCAGTTTACTCACTCTTGCATTCATACCTCTCCATTCTTTCATTCGTGTACCATAACTCAAACAGGCTCGGCTGTACTAGATGCCGTGTCATCTTGTGTTGATGAAGGAGCAAAAGTGATCTCCATGTCTCTTGGATGTGATAACTGCTTCTCGCAAACAACTGAACAGTTCTACCAGGATGTGTATGACCAAAACGTTCTGATCATTGCCGCGGCAGGCAACTCTGGTGATACTCGTGATCATTTCCCAAGTGGATATCCTGCAGTCATGAGCGTGGCCTCGGTTGCAGAGGGTGGTGGAGTCGGAGCTGATAATTATGGCATCTTGTCTGGTTTCTCTACAAGAAATGATCAAACAGAGATCGCTGGCCCTGGTAGTGCCGTCCTCTCCACTGTACCAGGTGACAGATTCTCCACTTTCTCAGGCACATCCATGGCTACACCGCATGTAGCTGGAGTTGCTGCCTTACTGTGGTCTTACTTCCCTGAGTGTACCAATAACCAAATACGTAATGCCATGTTGAATAGTGTGCGCGAACCACCCGCCATTGACCCTCAGAATATTCCCGAAGCCTGGGATATCTTCTATGGTTTTGGTACTGTCAATGCCGGTCAAGCTTTTGAGTTATTATCCTCAAGAGGATGTGTTGGAGCTGGCGGCCGTTTCCCCAACGAGGCTCAAGGCGAAACACTAAGTGATATGGCATTTGGAGTTTCGGAACAACTAACATTTGGCTGCACTAGTGATGATCACTGCTCAAGTCAAGAGTCTAACCTTTGTATTGGTGAAAAAGTTTGTGATTTGTCAACTAATACCTGTGTTGAAGGCACACCCCCTGTTAACTGTGACGATGGCATCCCATGTACAGAAGATGTATGCGATCCCTCGAGAGACCCTGAAGATCTTTGTGTTCATACTCCAAAAGTATGTGACGATGCTAATATATGTAATGGAGTTTTCAGTTGTAACGAATCTAGTGGAGAATGTGTCGAGGATTCTCCACCCATTACATGTGAGGTAGAAGGAGATGTCTGCCAGCATGGAACATGTAATGCACTGACTGGTGGATGTAGCTTTACTCCTCTTGTATGTGACGATTCAAATGATTGTACATTGAATGATAGGTGCGATCCAGTTGCCGGATGTGTATTCGAAGAACCGCAGCCAAATTGCTGCGGCAATGGGGCATGCGAGGAAGGAGAAGATGAGGATAACTGTGCAGTTGATTGCAATACAGATGCACCCGTCGGGCCGCCCGTATTCACTGAACACTCTCCTTTGCAAGATGAGTTTCTTTCAGGAGATTCAATTGAGATTTCAGTTACTGTATTTGACGACGACATTCAACGAGTCCGCTTTAGAGTCGAATCACCTGATGGTACTAGATCGAATTTCAATCCTGGTACACTGGTTTCCACTGTGGATGATATAACAACTTGGACATTCAATGTTGATAGTTCTGTTCAGAAGGGACGATATGGTAAGATAATTTCCTTCAACAAAATATTTTGTGCATATCTTGTGCTCACTTGTTTCTCTCTCTTTCATACTCTCTCTTAGGATATCAATTTGAGATGCAAGATAACTCAGGCAATACTGTAAGACACCCCCAGACTTCCCTAGCAGTTGAAGGTGGTAAGGATGGAGGAGGAGGAGGAGGAGGAGGAGGTGGCGGTGGCGGCGGTGGTGGAGAGGACTTTATTGACTTCTTCGTCATCGATTCAGCGGCCGACCTAATCAATTCAGCGCGATCTGACATTACATCCCTTATCAATGGCCATCCTACCAACCTAGCTGCCAAGTTTGTTCGTATGGCATTCCATGATTGTGTTGGAGGATGTGACGGATGTATTGACTTGACTAATGGAGATAACTTTGGTCTTGAGGAACCAATTGATATGCTTGATCCAATTGTAGTCAAGTTTGAACATTCTGGTTTAACACGAGCCGATATTTGGGCACTCGCCTCGTTAGAAGGAGCACGAGGTGCACAAGCCAATGATGATGACCTTCCATTCGAGATGACTTGGTTTGGACGACCTAACTGCGAAAGCACCAATGTCGATGATACCGATTGTGTTGAAAATGATTGTTCTGCTAAGAGAGGCCCACACCGTGATCTTCCTAGCCCTCATCTGACAACACATGAGCTCATCACATTCTTCAATGAAACATTTGACTTCCAAGAACCATGGCAAACGGTTGCAATCATGGGTGCCCATACTTTAGGGACCCTTGCAAGAGAGAACAGTGGCTTCCAGTAAGTGTTTTTAATGTTTAGTATGTTATTCAGTTTGTTTCCATCTCATGCTAATGATCTATATTGCGATACGTTCCTTTCTGAAGTGGTCCAAATGGATGGCTTGGGAATACTAATAGGCTAAACAATGGCTATTACAATGATATCGTGGGAGGAACACTCATTGACTTCCAGGATGGAAACTTCGAGGCAATGATGAACGCTGCTAATTGGCAAACAGCTTTCTACAACAACACCGAGTTTAACACCCCTAATCGGGTACAATGGGAAAGAAGAACTCCTCCAGGAAAGTCTGCGTTAGTATTGTCTTTGTGTGAATTCGTCTTCGTCTGGGGAGGTATCCTTTCACTCCTTCATCGCGCTCTATGCCCTAACATAAGTTACCTCTCTTTCTTTCATCATCATAACGTTAATCTTCCAGACCATTTCGTGATGCTCAATGCTGATATTGCACTTGTACGAGATCTTTCTGGCTTTATTGGTAATGAAGATGGCCAAGTCTCACAGTGTAACTTCCGAGCCGCTCCTCGTTGTCCTCATGCAGTCGAAACTTTTGATATTGCTGCAGAATACAAGCATGACAATGTCAAGTTCCTAGAAGACTTCCAATCAGTGTTCACCAAGATGATCGAGGCTGGCTCTGATACGAGTCAAGGATGTTCGTTGCCTCCCTGCCCCCTTCCCGGGACATTTACCGAGAGCCCTTCATCGTCTCCAACACTACCTCGGCCAACGAGTGCCCCATCACTACCACAGCCATCATCAAGTCCTACCCCCAAGCCGACTAGGACACCAGCAATTGCTATTGTTACCGAACAAGAGTATGATGCCATCGACGCTGATATAGCAGCGCTTTCGGCAGCATTTGGCAACGATGATCTATCTCGTGGTCATTTCCTCGGAGGTATTGTTAGATTGGTTGCACACGGTAAGTCTATAATTGAATGTTCCCATATCAATTCGAACATCTTAGAACTTACCAACTTATCTCTTTTGTTCAGACTTTATGGATTTTGATCAAAATCATGATATTCCGATGGGTTCTGATGGTTGTATTGATATGGACCACGCTGATAATAGTGGCTTACCCCAAGACGTGTGGTGTGACGGATGTCCATTGACTGAAGTTTACAACAACAACTTTGCTCATATCAGCAAGGCAGACTTTTGGATTGCAGCCGGAAACGCAGTCATTCGACAAAGCTCTGACAATGCACTCGACCTCAAAAGTACGTATATGTCTGGTCGAGTTGATGCCGAATCATGTGTTGATCAAGGTCTACGTCTACCTGCAGCTTCGGGTTGTGATGCTGTTGAGGGTGTGTTTGTTGAGAGGATGGGCTTAACTCTCACTGATGGAGTTGCCTTGCTAGGAGCACACACTATTGGCCGAGCTAATGAGTTGTTCTCGGGTCACCACGGAATCTGGGTCGATACTGAAGCTCAGTCGACAGTAAGTTCTTACTTGTTATACATGTTTCATATGTTGTAAGCTCAATCAATACATATCTTTTGATATACTATAGGTGTTTGACAAGCGCTACTACGAAGAGTTCTTCCGACGTGCTTGGATTCCTAGAAACCAAAATACCACAGTTCAAGACTGGACATGGGGAGGTAACAACGGAGACAGTCCTCGCTTCTTCTTGAATGTAGACATGTGCCTATTCTTCGACATTGAGGCTACATTCCCTTGTTGCACAAGGACCGATCTCACACAGAATGATGGATCTAACCAATGTGACCGTGGTGGTGAAATCCTTCGTAATACTCCCTGTCCCGGGTATGTCCCTGGTTCTCCAAGGGCTGAAGCAGCCAGTGCAGTCAATCTCTTTGCTGGACGTCGTCCAGGAGGTGGGTTCAATAACGACAATACACCTTTCTACACTGCCTTTGCCAGTGCTTGGAATAAGGCCACAACAAATGGATTGAGTAGTCTCCAACCCCTTGTGCCAACAGTAAGTCTTTATATTATGGGGATGTCTTATTGTATTGCAAACCAACCTAACATAACTTTTTCTATTCCTCAAGCCAACTGATTTACCCACAAGCGCAACAAGTGTTGCCCCAACACAACCTCAGCCATCTAATGCTCCCTCACTACCACAACCATCATCAAGTCCTACCCCCAACCCAACGAGGGCTCCTGGTGCTGCTATCGTTTCCGAACAAGAGTATGATGCTATCGATGCAGATATCGCAGCACTTTCAGCGGCATTTGGCAATGATGACATATCTCGTGCTCATTTCCTCGGAGGTATAGTACGGTTAGTTGCTCATGACTTTATGGATTTTGATGTGGGCAATGAAACAATTCCGATGGGTTCTGACGGTTGTATTGATATGGACCACGCTGACAATAGTGGCTTACCTCAAGACGTGTGGTGTGATGGCTGCCCATTGACTGAAGTTTACAACAACAACTTTGCTCATATCAGCAAGGCAGACTTTTGGATTGCAGCCGGAAATGCGGTCATTCGACAAAGCTCTGACAATAACGCGCTTGATCTTAAGAGCACATATGTGTCTGGTCGAGTTGATGCCGAGTCATGTGTTGATCAAGGTCTACGCCTACCTGCAGCGTCAGGTTGTGATGCTGTTGAGGGTGTGTTTGTTGAGAGGATGGGTTTAACTCTCACTGACGGTGTTGCCCTTCTTGGTGCACACACGATCGGTCGAGGCAACGAGGTATTCTCGGGTCATCACGGTATCTGGGTCGATACTGAAGCTCAGTCGACAGTGAGTAGTTTGAGTATGATCAACGTTCTGATTGCGTTGCTAGAGCTTACGTAAGATGTCGTTTTTTTTTCTTCACAGGTCTTTGACAAGCGCTACTATGAAGAGTTCTTCCGACGTGCATGGATTCCAAGGAATGAAAATACTGCAGTTCAAGACTGGACATGGGGAGGTAACAATGGAGACAGTCCTCGCTTCTTCTTGAATGTGGACATGTGTTTGTTGTTTGATATTGAGGCCACCTTCCCTTGCTGTACTAGAACTGATCTCAATCAGAATAATGGTGGCAATCAATGTGATCGTGGTGGCCAAGTCCTCCGTAATACTCCATGTGCTTCTTATGATCCAGGATCAACAAGGGCAGAAGCCGCGGCGGCAGTTGATCTCTTTGCTGGGCGTAACAACAACGGTGGCTTTAATAACGACAACACACCTTTCTACACTGCCTTTGCCAATGCTTGGAATAAGGCAACGACAAATGGATGGACGGGCCTTCAGCCACTTACAGGACTTGAAGTCACTTCTGATACTACCTCTCCAACCAATGAACCCGTGGTTGTAACTTCAATCCCTACTCCCATCCCTACATCAACTCCTCCACCTTCTCCTTCGCCTACCCTTGCAACATCGAGTAATTGTGTTGACGAAACCTCGTTCCTTCAAAAAGGGAAGATGAGGGACTGTAATTGGGTGATGAATGCGACTCCAAATCGATGCAAAAATTTTAGTATCCAATGCCCAGTATCTTGCGATGCATGTCATCTCATGTAATGATAATGATGATGAAAGTGCCAGATCATTGTGGATTGTGTGATGAGAGGGGTATAATGAATTGTAAAATATAAATGACGTTTTGGTTCGTCTTAGTGGTTGGTTCACAAGCTATTACAAGAATAATGAGTAGAATTAACCAACTAAATTCCTGTTTGTATTATGTTACTCCGCGGCAATGATCATGATCACTCAGCCTCCACTACTACTCCTTGAGTGAAAGGATACCCCTCCTTCTATAAAAAGGTATCTTTATTTGGATAAAACTCATTCACGCAATTCAAGCAATCTCCATATGTAGGCAAGTACTTGAAAGAGATGACCATATAATAACAACATTGCAATTAGATAGACAGGAGTATCATTAATAAATAATATGGATTTTATATCACTGGCAAATGCCGCACACGAGACGTCCCGACATGTCTTTCGATTATTGATTGAAGATACAACTTCGACTACCAAGAATGAGGAATCTATTGGATATACATCTTCTGGGGCAGCTAATACTGCTGCTCAACAACAATATACAACCGGCACTACTAGTATGCCACAATTAGAGAACAGACCTCTACTCAGCCCCACTGCTGAATCAGCCTTGCTTGAACTATCAACCAACTTTCTATTGTATGTTGCAATGGTTATGATAACTACAATGGTTGCTAAGATATATTTCCCGTCATGGCTCGAACCACGTGAGGAACCACAGACTCGTATGTCGAATCATGCCTATATGAATGTTATGCAAGATGCGTATAATGATGATTTAAGTGATGAAGAGGAGGATGAAGATGAAGATTTTGAAGGTGGGAGATATAGTAAAGGGGGTGAATCGAACAAATCGTCATCTAATGAAAAGGAAGAAGGTGGTAGTAGATTCTTGGATGCAGGGGATGTCGATGACACTGACGATTTGACTCCTAATAATTGCGGAGGGAGAATGTCTAGAACTGCTAGTTCATCCTTCTTATTTGATTATGATCAGGAAACACAGTCAAAGAATAGTGTGTATCGGAATTTGGCATTATGTGCTATTATGTTAAATGTTACATTTGTTTCATGGGGGCTGTTGCAGGTAAGTTTTATGCGTTTTTATTCTGAATGGCATTTATTTGTTACACATCTTATGCACTTTTTTCCGTATCCTTCTTTACACCACTAGGAACGAATGCTCACTCGTCGTTATCCTCGTATTACTGGAGAATACTTCACATACTCATATGCATTGGTATTTACTAATCGCTTCTGGACACTCATCATGTCGGGTATGCTATTGTTATACTTCAAGCCACGGACTTCTCGTAGTACAATTATTTATGAATATTCCTTCCCATCAATATCAAATATGTTAAGTAGTTGGTGTCAGTATGAGGCATTACGGTATGTTTCATTTCCAGCCGTTACTTTATTCAAGAGTTTTAAGTTGGCACCTGTTATGCTTATGGGAAAGTTGCTAGGCAATCATTCATATCCTCAATATGATTACATTGTGGCATTATTTATTGGTCTTGGAATTACCATGTTTATGACATCCACTGATGAGTTGACATTCGACTTTAATAGTTATGGGGAGCAAACATCTGCAAAGTGGACGGGGGTTATGTTATTGTTCTTCTTCCTCTTCTTTGATAGTTTTACCAGTCAATGGCAAAGCCGTATGTTCAAGCGACACCGTGATCTTTCAATGATTGAGTTGATGTTTGCAACCTCGGCGTTTTCAACAGTACTGTCATTGATTACACTTATTCACGATGGAAAATTATATCCAGCTTTTGCCTTTATCCGTGAGCACTCTGAGATTCAGTTTCATATCTTTGTATTCTCAGTATGCAGTACGGTGGGTCAACTTTTCATCTTTTATACTATCAAGAACTATGGTGCTGTGGTATTTGCTATCATCATGACTACTCGTGTTTTGATAAGTATTGCATTGTCGGTACTGATATATGAGCACAAGGTTACATCGACAGGATTCTTTGGACTGGCAATAGTAGTTGCATCTGTGGCCTATCGTATCAAGAAGAAGGCTGAGGGGAGACAGCTGATCAAATGGAAGGGATTTGGGGCAAGAAGTGAAAAAGAAATCGAACTTGTACAGGAGTGGCACGAACATATTGATACTTAGATCTCTAAGGAGTAAAGTCAGACATTAGTATATTTAAACTCTGTACTATTTCTTCTCCATCCTCTACATCTCTGCCAGCTTTCTCGCTTCATTCTTCATACATCAGAGAGAGCAGGTACTCACCAGTTGAACGTTATTCAGTATCAGTTCGCAACTGCAGCAGATTGCACCCAACTCATACCTACCAATGCATCTCAGAAGAGCTTCAATGGCTCAGGTGACAGCGGTCTAGGTAGAGAAACTAATTCAAAGTAAAAGTTTCAAGTACCGTCCCACCATATTGCAACATTTCTCCCATCAAAGGGAAGGATTTCCTTCACAAACCGATTATCTTTTGCTAATAAGTATTTGCAGAATTGATCATGTGTTCGCACAGGAATTCGTTTCTCTGAAGTAGCTTGACTCTCTCTCTGATTAATACATGCATCTTTGACTGTTTGTCTCTCTCTTGTATACATTATTGTATCATCCGTGTCATCATTTATTTCAGTACTGATATATCGCTCACGAAACAGATTCGGAAAGACACAGCATGGTACTACAACAAATGGCTTCTTGTACAATAAAGCTGCATCGACGATTGCTTCCGTAGCGCCGTCACTATGTAACCCGATAATCAAGGTAGCATTTTTCACTGCTTCATCTAACTTTAAATCTGTGTAACCATTGACTTTAACATCATCCGTAGATATTATAGATTGATATGGAGAAGAAAAGGGCATGCCTAGCTGAGTAAATCTATCATCAATAAGATCTTGTACAAATGATGGGTTCAATTTCAACTTGTCTTTAATAGACTCTTGCCATTTCTTAGGAAGCTTGGGTACTACTGAGTTGAGATATACTGATTCTATATCAGCAGGACGTGGATCAATCATAACTACTTTCTGCGAGTGACACAGTGATAGGCGTGAAGAGAGTTCTCCTTTACCACCGGCCACATCTAATATGTGCATTTGTTGTTGTGTAAACGTGTCAGTTGTTCCATCAACTTCTTTGACTATACTACTTTCCTCAAGAACTTTTCCAAACGTATCAAGTATCCATTTGGCAAAATTTTTATGCCTATGTTGATTCCTCGCTCCGTGCCTAACACTCTTTCTATTTCCTCTCTTGTTATTATTAGATACATTCGTATTGTTTGTGTTCTGTTTTGCCATTGATATTTCAAGAGCTCTCAGTCTACCTTCTTCTTTCTTTTGTTGTTTTGTTTTAGAAGCTTTGACATCGTCACATACTTCTGTTGTCATACTACTAAAGAATACTGCAAGAGATATAAACATATATTAGAGAGCAGAGAGCAAATGAAGGAAACATATCTATCCACATCATAAGGGTCATACTCTTCCTATCAAACACTATATTGTCATCACAAAACTCCAATCAACGACAGCACAATCAAAATATACCCTTTTGATACGTTCTGAATATACTATCACTCTAAAGTGTCAATATAAAAAGAAACTGCTAGGTATTTTGCCAAACGTGTTACTGATTACAATACAATAAAGACCATGCTGGTTTGATATTATATAGAGGGCAGAGTGTTTTTGATATAATCATTCCCTTTATTCTCATTACATCATATCATGTTTATTGTCTTACCGTGTGTTTTATATAAGCCATTGCTTATCGATTATTATTGATGGAGGAGAACAAAAAAAAATGACATAAATGGTATCCTCCCTTCCCTCTATCTGACTCCACCCAGCCGCTATTCATATGTACTTGACATCAAATAATACCCTCTCTCTCTCCTCTACTATCATTTTTTTTCTACAAAACATCATCAACAGATATGTTGAAACTATACGGTCACTTCGGATCACAGCCTACTAGATCAGTGGCATGGTTGTTAAAGATGAAGAAAACTCCATTCGAGTTTATAACAGTAAATCCTACTACTGGAGAAACACGTACACCACATACCGAGAGAAGTTTTCTCTAGGATTGATACCAGCCATTGAAGACACTGATACGTCGCCACCATTTACTCTCTCAGAAGCATCAGCTATTATGTTATATCTATGTGAAAAGCATCAATGGAATGACTTCTATCCAGCCAGTTCGGATACATTTGCAATACAGCGAAGAGCAAGAATAAATGAATATTTTAGTCATCATAACGAAAGTACAAGGTTGATGACACGGAAAGTTATATTCCCTACAATGAAATGGATGTTTAGTGATAGAAAAGGAAAGGGGTCCGATGCATCGTCAACGGGAGTTGCTCATCTCAGTAATAGTACAAAAGATATTGACAAGACGAAAGCTACAATTAGAGATATTGCAAAACGATTTCAACATAAATTTCTTGCAAATGATTCACTGTATATTGTAGAGGGCGAAACACCATCAATTGCAGATCTATTGGCGTATCCAGATCTCGCTCAGATACCACAAATAATGGGAATAGATTATGAAGAGTGGCCAGAATTAGAACCTTTGAGTAAATGGCTAGATAGAATGTCTGCTTTACCTGAGCATGATGATATACACAAGACAATACATAAGATTGGAAAAATGTATAGAAGCAAGTTGTGATAATAGATGAATGAAAAGTATATTAAGAAATTGTAGTATTAATGAGAGTATATGTTAAGATGTTGTTACTTAGTATAAATGAGAGAGAGAGCATATACTTACTTCTAAGAAAGTGTTGAGAATAAAATAAAAATATATACATATAATAGAAAAGTAAAATAGTATATACATATATATAAATTGCAAAGTAAAGAGCCTAATCTACATGGATAGCTTGACCTACTACAATCCGGGTATAGCATTCCATAGCTATGGTAGCTTCATGCTATTACTTTGACTACTGTAAACCCTTATCTGTTCACCCGATTCTTCAATGTCACAGGGCCAATATTTGAATTTTACCTTTTTACTACAGGTTATGAGTACACTTTTCTTTAGTAAACATCCAATAATAATAAATTGTGTTGAGGTAGGAGACGACGGCGCTTTATTCTAAGGAGATGGATACTGACGGCAAGGCAAATCAAAGATGGTGTATATGTCGCCTCTGTGTTGAGGGATATGGCATACCCGTGGAATTTGATGGAGAGGAGTATCGAGTCTGTGGCGAGATATGTTTTGTTGGTCGACCAATCAATAGTACTGTGGTATCAACCTCTGATACTAATGCTCGTGGCACGGCTCGATCTCCTCTTGTATGCAGTATATGTCGGGAAAAAGTGGAGATATCGTCGGCGTCGTCTTGTGTATCAGATGATGATGACGTGATTTCTTCTGACAATATTGAGTGATACCTTGCTCACAACATTGTCTCTTTTTTGTTATTCTTTCCAAACAGTCTCTATATCATAATTATTCATCAACCACACCCAATCACAAGTATATTAAACAATGGGAAAACCACAAGGAATCAGAACCGGACGTAAGCTCCGCATCCACCGTCGTAATCAACGTTGGAGTGATGCTAAATACTGCAAGGCCCATTCCATCACAGCCTTGAAGGCTAACCCCATGGGAGGGTCAACCATGGCCAAGGGTATTGTCCTAGAGAAGATTGGTATTGAAGCCAAGCAACCTAACTCGGCTATTCGTAAGTGTGTCCGAGTTCAACTTATTAAGAATGGTAAGAAGATTGCCGCCTTCGTACCAAGAGATGGTTGTTTGAACTATGTTGATGAGAATGACGAAGTTCTTGTTGCTGGTTTCGGTAGGTCTGGTCACTCTGTGGGAGATATTGCCGGAGTCCGATTCAAGTGTGTGAAGGTTGCCGGAGTAAGTCTTCTAGCTCTTTACAAGGAAAAGAAGGAGAAGCCAAGATCCTAAACAGAGAAAAGAAAAAGTATAAAATAAATAATTCAAAAGACAACAGATGCCTGCTTCTTGTGCTATGTTTTTACTCTATTCCATTCGGTAGAGTTACTTGCAAGTGATCTATTCTTCTTTTCGCAGGTCGACAGGTCCACATATCTATACTGAACATAACTGAGCATGTACACTCTAATTGAGATTTATTGAGAGATTTATGCTGCATAATTTTCTCATTCATCCAACAAACTCTCTCACCCTCGACATCGATAATTACATACCATCCTGGTTACTCATGAACATCCTCTCAAGTTGTGGCATTACTACATCAGACTCCTCTGGTGTCAAGAGTATTCTCGTATTCTCGTTTCCAATCTTTCCAACTAATAAAACAGGATCAAGCAGTCTCACCAAATGATACTCTCTCCCTTCTTCCTCAAAGGAGACAAGTATTTCAACTTCCTCTTCAGTATCATCCATATCACCAAGACCCTCTTCATCATCCTCATCGTCTTCCTCCTCTTCCAGTTCCTTTTCGATATTAGTTGTTTGTTATGTGTATCCAATGAGTAAGACAAGAAAAGAATTAGCTCACACACACACACAAACATAACATACTTACCCCAACTAATGTTAATGTTTGTGGAGTTCGTAACAAAACAAGTTCCTCCCCAAATTCATCTTCGATAATCTCCTCTGCAATAGGAAAGATATCATCCATCAACTCATCATCTAATTCAATCGGTACTAACTGATCATCTCCATCAAAGTAACACAATGCCACGCAATAATCACATGGGCTGCCAATTGTATACTCTACTCCGTCTACATTGGCATAGCTGTCAATGTAACAGTCAATACCCTTATCTCCCGAGGTTTCCATGAAGGCAATGACTTGATCGTCATCTTCATCTATCTTTTCAAACTTGGCTCCTCCTTCGGACATGAAGAGTGTAGACATGAACTTTTGATGATGATGTTTTCTGTTATTATCTATCTGATGTTGATATATTGTTGCATGTATGTTATTATTTGTAACCAATCGTGATGCTCCAAGTACATTTTGTGATGGATTATTGCAAAATGCCGAAGCCATCAATGACATGTGTGTGGATATGATAGCGGCTGCCGCAAAGGAGGAAATCCGACGTCGGCTAGTATATGAAATCATTATATTATATGTCTTTCAAAACAATAAAAAGGTATAATATTTCAGTAGTATTTCGATATTCAACTCGCCTTTTGTCTTCATTAAATAACTCTCGAATCTCAGTGCCATGTAAGAATAAAAAAAGATACCTTTTGTGATAGGTATTGTTGATACTACTACCTCCATTGATCGACTTGGGGGGCGATTACTATTAGGATAAAAGGTTTGGTATACCACTGATATGATCAGTTGACTAGTTTTTAACGCTATATCGACTGGTGAGTCTAGTATCGGCAGTATTTGCATTGCAAAGATACTTGACGATTGAATGATCAAATAGAAACTAATGTCAGCAAACTTCCGCCGTAGTATAGCTCGATTTGCTATTCATCGGTTCAACAATACCAAAAGAAGTACATTGTGTTGCAATAATAATAAACCGACAACTTGTAGAGAAAGAGGAAGAATACAAGCTTTGTCCCCATCGTACAATATTCATCTACAGAATCTACAACTCCGATACTTTTCAGATTTTAGTACCAGAGATGATGTAAATGAAGAAGGGCAAAGCTTGCATGCCAGTATACACTTCATCTTGAAGCGTATCCCAATTGGTCAGATTTCTACCTATGACCTAGAAAGAGCTAGAGCGTTTCTATCCATTGCATCGAAATGGAATAATGAGCAAGGAGCAACATTATCTGAGAAATTATTAGAAAGAATATATGCTGAACAATATAAAAGTAATAACGTTACTGTTGATGCAGAAATGTATAATATATGCATGAATGCATGGATTAAGAGCGATATAGATGGTGACAGTATAATATACAATGTAGAATCAATCATGAATAGGATGGAAGAAAGATATAGACTAAATGGTACCCTGGCAAGACCTGATAAGTTTGGATACAATTGTCTCATCAATGCATATTCAAAGTCATCAACAGACTCATCCGATAAAGTTGAAGCTATACTAGAAAAGATGAATGCATTAGCAAATGAGGCAGCCTCTTCAGATAATGAGTTGGATAGAGAGTATGAACTACTTATCAGACCCGACCCATACACATACAATTCCATTATGAACTATTATGCGACACGACAAAACGATCACAAAGCAGCACAAAGGTGTGAGGACTTATTACTGTATCAGTCAGAACTATCAAAAGATGGTAATAACAATGTTCAAATGGATTCGACATCATTCAACATTGTACTAAAAGCTATTAATAACAGTGATACTGGTATTGAGGGAGCTATAAAAGCTGAAACGATATTGCGAATGATGATAAGGTTATATAGCCATGGACATGATGAAGTAAAGCCCGATGCTATTAGCTTCTTAACTGTATTTGGTGCCTACTCAAAGGTGGTTTCTGAAGACGCATCTATAGCAGTAGACAATGTCCTGTCTATATTGGATGAATTAGAAGGTTCTTATATTGCTACCTCTGAGGATATAAATATCAATTCTTGCTATAATGCTGCTGCGGATATGATTGTAAAGAGTGGATTGGTTAATGCAGTAGAGCGTGTTCAGGAACTCATGGCTAGAATGAGGAATATGGATGCAGTACCTGATAAGTATATGATATCAAGTTTGATTGAAGCATATGCTAATGAAGGTAGTGATGAATCCATTAGACAAGGGAAGGAGTTGTTACTTGAAATGATGGACAAGCCAGAAACCGACGTTGAGCCAAACACAGTACCATTCAACATCCTTCTCAATTCAATACTAAAAGGAAGCTCTGATGACAAAATACAACAGGCAGAAGATTTGATATCATCGATGAATGACATCGGTGGAGATGCACGGCCTGATCTGGCAACTTATAATATGATCATAAGTGCATTAAGTCGAAGCGCTGCACCAGATTCTCAACAAAAGGCAACAGAATATCTAAGACAAATGCTCACGTCATATCGAGAAGGGTATGACAAAGCCAAACCAGACAGCTTTGTCTTTAATTGCATCATTAGTATGCTGTCTAGAAGCGAGGAAGATTGGGCTGATAATGTGATGTATAGAACCCTCATGGCAATGGAAAGTCAACAGAAGAATGGCAATACATCAGTGATCTCTGATACAATTACTTATAATCTAGTGATTGGGAGATTATCAAAGAAAGCGACAAAAGAAAATGCAAAGAAGATCATGACTTTACTTCAGAAGATGGAAGACAACAAGAGCAAGACCATTGCTCCTGATATCATCACATATACCAGTGCCGTACAACTTCAAGGTAAAGTAAATCCGGGGAAGGCTGCAGTCATCGCTGCAACATATCTTGAGCGTGTACTGTCAAGTAACGAAAAGATAGATCAAATCGGACTAAAGACTCTTTTGAATGCACTATCAAGGTCAAACAACATTGAGCATGCCAGACTTGCAAGTAAAGCTTGGACTCGAATTGAGAAAGAAGACAGAAGCATACTTGACTCTGACCTTTGTAATCTTGTGCTCATATCATATCGAAAGGCGAGTGACACGAATGCGGCCGAAGAGGCTCTCTCATTTCTATCTGACCGTATACGCCAATATAAAGAAGGTAACAAGGGTGCAGTTTTGCCCTCAGTGATTGGATTCGGTGTTACAATTGCTTCTCTTGCCAATGTAAACAAAATATCTAACGCTTATCTGCTCATTGACATCATGAGCTCTCTAAGTAAAGAAGTGCCAACTATCAAACCTGATGAAGGATGTTATCTATCTATATTGAATGCAATGAATAGTGTTGAGAATGCTGCGCCTCGAGTCTTATCGTTGATGAAACGCATGAATAATGATGATATTGAGATGTCGACCAAGTCATTGAATACAGCAATGAACTTGATCTGTTCTACTACTTTAATTGGAGATGAAGAAGCCAAGAGAAAGGCAATCGAAGTCGCCTTCGAAGTATTTCACCTTGGGAAAGAACATAGGGACTCCATGGCATTTGCTCTTATGATCAAAGTGTGTATGAGACTTACAAATGATGAGGATACCAGGAACAAGTTGGTTGAGGTGAGTTGCCAGCTTCGTCTCTTTATGTTTGTCACTGATATAAATCCTTATACTTTCTCTATCTCTAGCCTCTTTTCAAACTATGCGCAAAGTCGGGGCTAGTGAGCAATATGGTCATACAAGAAGTGAAACATCTAAAGAAGGGATTGATTCAAAATGAACTCCCGAAAGAATGGTCTGTGAATGCCACCTCTAGAGAGGCAGGTCATTAAATGTGCCAATCTAATTGATAATAAGCCAATTATTCATAATATAACTAATACATTATCATGATCTATCTCAAAGCTTGACATTGTCACAGTATGCAAACATAAGTAGTGGCCTCCCTTGTGTGCTTATGGTATTGTCGGGTACGTGCGTGATGGCATCGGTATCTTTTTCTTCCTGCTAAACTCTCATAATTTTTAGTATCGGTACGATATGAATGATTGATGCCCATCAAGGGAGCTCTTTATCAAAGTAATATATAAATGTCTAATATGTTCAGATACTGTATAATTGCAGCTATTCTTCTATTGATATGCTTGTTGTGTCAAGAAGGCAGTGCATTTTCGGTACCACATCATCAAAGCTCTTTATCAATCAACAATAATAACAAATCAACTCATCTATCAGCAGCATCACAAGATAATGATGATATGAGCAGCCGTAGAGAATGGACGAGAAATATATTAACATCTATAATTGCAACTACTCCACTGGTTGTATCTGCAGCCGATAGCGGGGATACTATTTGGAAGACAGGCAAATCACCACAGATACCAGGTCAAAAACCCAAAGATAAGAATGATACAAAAGGCACGAGGAAGGATCCTAGTTTCTTACGATCTATTTCAGATTGTAAGGGAAAATGTGAGAACTCACCGGGGCCTGATGGTTTGGCTAGATCATCAACAGAATGTTTGTCAGCATGTCAAGATATTTGCTGTACAACTTATGAGCAATGTACTTTTGCCATTGTCCCTCGCTTATGATAAGTAAAGGTGTATGATATAGAGTTTCTAACATGATGGGGAATAAACAAATGCACCGCTAACAATGAATTCGTTTCTACACAGTAAATGGGGAAAGGGGGTGATCAATACACAGTAGATATCCGGGTATAGACTAATGCCAAAACAAAACTAAGCTAAAAGGTTTTGCATTAACAGTATACGACTTCTAATATCCTATACTTTAC
>Ga0214480_100589_pt1 | contig 18139 bp, 13 predicted proteins | sample M1_20Mar14CPVII9_3_FD_165042 | JGI IMG/M metagenome (GOLD analysis project Ga0214480, IMG submission 165042) | Marine eukaryotic communities from Monterey Bay, California, United States - M1_20Mar14CPVII9sort6BwellE17 | ecosystem: Environmental > Aquatic > Marine > Unclassified | place: USA... | reverse complement strand
GGAGCTTTCAACTTGCACATCTTTTCACGAGAGAATGTCTCCGCTGGAACTGTAGTCTTTGCATGTATTAGCACTCCCTCTTTTAACTCATCTACAAATCTCTCTGTTTTAGAATTGGTAGTAGCTTGTTGAATAAATCTACCTTTGGTATGTTGCTTTTCTGTTGCAAGATCCGTCTTTGTGATAAAGAAGAAGATGATGAATGAGTTGATATGTACAAGAGAAACTTGAGTTGACGGGACATACATGAATACTTACTGTCACTGTGGAATAGTGGACAAAGTGTGATAATACAAAATCGGGTCGATAAAATTGTTTCTGGAAGTAACATCAAGAGATGATGAGTTTGGGTAATAACACAAAGATACAAGAAGATACATATATCTAATGCTCACCATAGCTCTTGAAAACCTCTCAGGTTTCGGAGACTTTATATATTCACAATTATATGTTTCAAGGTATGTCTTATCTTCGCTCTTTATCAAGCATTGATTATGTTCCTCTGCCATTTTATGTGTACATTCTTCGGCTCCTTCATCAAATGTTGGACTATAGAGAGGGTCTTTTCATTAGAGAGTTCAAATGTATGAGTGAAGTCAAACAACAGAGACACAAAACTTACACCAATGTATTCAGTAATGGACGTGCCCTAGTGCTTCTAAATTTTAACACCTTCCTTCCTTCATCTCGATCGACTTTATCAAGTATCTCCTTCCAACTGGTGTGATTTCCCATTGGTATAAAGTACTCATCTGGATCCATACTTGCCATCCAATCCGTATATGGACCATATCGCGTCCGACAGGCCGCCTCAGCTGCATATTGACTTGATCGTTCTCCTGGATCATTATGTGCTGGGCGATTGTTATTGCAAATAGTTGCAGGCCAATCAATTCGTGTCACTTTTGATGAAGGGAAGAGATCTGTAACTGAACTCAAATCATCATGAACTGTTGTACTGGATGATACTGTATCATTACCAAAGTCTGGATCGACTTCATTCTTAAGACGGAATATAGTTGCATTGGCACCAGTATTATCAAAAACATAGACATGATCGAAGCCCACTTCCAAGTTGAATGCGATCCATTCTCGTAAACGTGCCTTGCCATCAGAGATACGGCGTTCGTTTCCTCGACGTTGATGTAGTGCTGATGTCCATGTGCATGCTACAAGACGATGAGGCTTTTTAGTGGGTAGTGAATTCACTTCTTTACTGCTTTGTATTGGAGGCTTCTTCAAACTACACACTGGCAAATTCTCCCATCGACCCGAATCTTTTGTTTGTGGTAATATATGATTCTTTCCATACATCTTTGCAGCATCAAATGTCATAGGTCCACCGTGTCCTTTATGAAAGAAGAAACCATCACGATCATTCCGTCTTGTTGGTGTTCGTATGGGTATAATATCCAGTAGTAAATTACTTGTTGAAGATTGTTGTTGCAAATGTATTGGAATAGGACAATTAAACATCAACGGAGATAGCCAGAATGATGATTGTTCCTTCCCATCTTCGACCATTGTTGACTTGGACTTTCTCCAGTTAACAAATTCATAATTGAATGGATAAGTCGATAATGTTTCTCCCTCATATGATACCGTTGATTGTGCATAATCTATTGACTTGAATCTACATATGAATCGAGTTTCTATACCATCTGAATCAGCTTCCTCGTGTGTACTTAGTCTATATTGTATTCTATTGTCATCTATGTTTGTACCATTCAATCTTTTCACTGCCACAGGTTGAAATAATGCAACTTGTCCTTCCCAGAATTTCAAATCATGTTTATGAAACTTGCCCTTATGACACCGCCTTCTATTCTGTGCAATGATATTAACATACTTACTATCACTACTGACGAATAAATCATGTATCCAGGGTAAGTATGGATCATTAATAGTAGATCCAAACTCATCTATTGGTAGTAGTGATGGTATATTGTTACATATTGATAATGTTGCATCTGTGGAAGTATATGTTATTTTGGGAAACATGAGATGTGTCAAATTATTACTATGTATATTTCTCATTGGTAGGGGAGATTTTGGTATTGGTTTATCAACTGTTGGGTCATTGTACCATATATCTGTTAATAATGATGGCTCCGTGTATGCCGTGAGAATAGGAGGCCATACTATATCGCCATTTGATGTGTATTGCAAATTATTGCTACCACCTCTCTTACCACTAAATGTATTTTGCGTAGTATCAAAGAAGGGATGACTTGACACGCTATCAATTATGATTTGTTCATGCAGTGCAATTAATGAGAAGGATGTCAAGAATGTGATAAGCACTCCTATTGCCAATAACAATTTGTAAGTCTGCAATCTATTTTGTATAATATTCATTGCAACTCGTATCGAATATGTGATTTATCGTGGGTATTGAAGAAAACAGCTTAGCCAAACCTTCACCAACTGAAAGAATGATAAAAATACTACTATTTAGTGCCTATATTGGCAACATATGAAGCTTGTGCAGCACACGCCGGGTAAATCATCTCATACGCTTTCACCACCAACAACAAACATAACACAAACTACATCTTTCTTACATTTGCCTACAAGTGGAATATGAAAATAAGCCACGTACGCTATATAGGCTAGTCAAGTAGTGAGTTCTTTTACTTTATGGAGAGGATAGTCAGTGTCCCTTGTATATCCTTACCAGCGTTCTTCCGAATCACATCATTCTTCATAGCTACAACTTTGAATCCACACTGCTCTGATAATGATTTAATGTAGGATTGCTTGTGTGAAAATCGAGCAGTCGTCTGCAGTACGTAACCATTGTCCTTCGTATCTTCTTCTAACAGCTCAGTTGAAAAGGCAAACAATCCATGACTTGGGTTAAGACACTTTGCTACTGATTCAAATACCGATTGTAAATCTCCAATGTAAACAAATACGTCACATGCAATTATCATATCAAATGTCTCTTCTCCAGTAGATATTGGACTTGTTAAGATACTTTCAATATCTCCTACATGTAATGACTTGTAGCAACCTCTCTTTTCTGCTTTCGCTATCATCTCGAGCGATAAATCTACCCCAACCATATTCTTTGCTAAGCTTTTGAATGCTACACCAGATAGGCCCGTTCCGCATCCTAAGTCGGCCAAGGTGTTGAAGCATTCATTTTGAGATGATTGCTTTACTACTTCATCTACACGCTTTCTTAACTTTGTAGGTGTTTGATAATGTAGCTTATTAACTAACTGATCGTCAAAAGTTGCGGCAAATGTCGAATAAAGATCAACAATATAATTTGATGGACATCTTTCAACAGCAGATTCAGCGTTGTCATCATTAAGAGTACCTAACCAAAACTTTGATTTCAATTCTAAATCATATAGATCAGGCTGAGACTGCAACTCGAATGAATCGTTTATATGTGGAGGATTAAGTAGATCTAATACTGATTGAAAGTGATGTTTACTCTTTGAATGATGCTGCATTGGGTTTGGTAGCATGGTTCGGAATATACTTCCTAGTCTGTAGTGAACGTATACTAAGCAATGTATACTGTGTGGTATCGATGAGAATGATGTTGATGATGGATCTGTCTTCCATTTTTCTTCTCGACATTTCCAAATTGTAGTTTTTGCATCATGCAATGCCGACTTGAGATCTTTGTATATACTATGTTCGTCTAAACCTGTCAATATGTTGATACTGAGATCTGCACGCATTATACTCTTTGTAGTTAGCTTGTCTTTACCACGTGCCATCTCTTCTCGTGGTTCTATGAGGAGACGAAGGAGACTTGTTGATATTGCCACTAATGATTTTACTGTCTTACTTTGCTGCTGTTGTTCAATATCAATGGCCTTTCTCAGAGAAGTCATACGCTCTTCAAATTTGACTAGTGGTATTGTTGAAAGTACTGCATATCCAATCGAATCATCAGGTGATAGTTGTATAGATCTATTTGCAAGCTCTATTGCTTCCTCTTGTTGCTGATGTTGATGTGCATGTGATGTGTCATTTATTTTTACTTTTTCTATTATATCGGTTGCAAGCAACGCCAGTGATCTAGCATCGCCGTCTTGACTACTACTACACATATCAGTAGTATCAGGGATATGTGATTTGAGCAATGCAATGCTTTTTATCAGTCGGTATCTTATTTTTCCATCCAGTCATTTATTTCAATAAGAGTTAGTTGTGTGATGAGTGTATGATATAGGATTGATAGCCACACATTTATTATTCGGGTTGGATATATATTTAGTATATGTTTACATTGGCATTCTTATTTTATCTCGCCGTACGACATTTCAACTTCAGCAACCATCACAATCATAAAAAACTTTTGATAATCTTCTTCTTGATTATCACAACAATATTTATACGGTTATTCAATAAGAAGAATATTGATAGTGTAATATCCCAAAGATATGAGCTCAAAACTCGTAAAGAAATTACTACTGCAAGCTACAACCCCGCTGGTATCGAGCAATGAGGATGTTGATGATGATAGCAATCAGCGGTATAGAAAGAAGAAGTCAACAGGAAACTCAACACAAAAAGTAGTTATATCAAAAGAAGACATTGTACAAGAACACATTGATTCAATACTCCGTTTAGATAACTTAACACAAAGTTACACTTCATCTACTGCAAAACGATCATTTGATAGAAAAGCTACATCAATAAAACAACAATCAAAGGAGAGAAGAAATCTGATAAAGAATAGAGAAAAGATAAGCAATAGCAGAAGCAGTAGTAGTTCATTTAGTCAAAAGCCACAGGAAGAAAGATATGATAAGAAGAGAGATAAAAGAAGGAGAGAGGAGAAGAGTATGACTGATTTGGCTAAAGCAATGAAGAAGATGAAGAAGAGAAAGAAGAAGGATGCCATTTAAAGTAATGTCTATCCATGTATACAATGATCATTCTTAGATTTAAGATCTACTCGCTTCGCTGCTATCTGCAATACTCTGGCTATTCTGAGATGCAGTACTTGACTTGGAAGACGACGTTCCGGGCAGCAGAGTCGAAGCGTCACTCTCATACACACTAACAGGGCCACCTTCTCTGTTTGATGCGCCAAGTTCACTCATATCATCATCTTCATCATCGTTGCCTGTGCTCTTCCTCTTCATAGTTCTGAGTGTTGATATTAGCTCATCTTCTCGTCCTTTAAATTGAAGTAGCATTTCATCCAAGTTCTCGAGCTCGGATGGTACTACAGTCATTACAAGATCTTCAATTTGCGCTCTCAGCTCTGCAGAGCTTTTAGATCCTGGTGAAGAGCTTGCTGTCTCGCTGGCTGAGTTTTCTTCGTCAGTTTCATGACTACCTATCAATGTCTCCATTAAGGACGAGTTACTCTGCCTGACTGAATCGTCTTCCAGACTACCAGCATCGGAAGCATTTTCGAATCTATTAGCTGCATCCATTAAACCCGTCCAATCTCCCTTTTCAATCAACTCCTCTAGCTCATTGACTTGTCGAGCCTCGTGTGTGGAAACAGAGTGACCCCTTGATGTATCTACTTCACTTTTGGATGGAGAAGATTGCTTGGTTGGAGAACTACTAGAATTGGCAATCAAAGCAGCAGTAGCCCCGACGGCCTTCCAGTCACCGGCTTGGATTGCGGCATCTAAGTCTTCTCTTTTTGCAGTTCCCAACTCTTCTGATTGACTCATTTGACTATCTAATTCGTCATCGCTGGGTGATGACCTATCTCTGCCAGGCGAGTCGACCGGACTAAACATTGGTTTTCCACTTCCAAGATATCCTTCTGTTTTCAGTGGTGTCGTATCCAACTCTGATATATCAGGTACAGAACTCATACTAGCATCCATATCAGATTGATCTGTGCTTAAAGACCCACTAAAAGATGAATACCCATCATCATTAGAGCTCCAATCTGATGATCCCACACTAGATGAAGCATCTGATTTGTCATCGTCGTCATCATCTTGATCCTTCTTGGTATAGAGATTGGTATAATCAGCCTCGTCATCGGTACTTGATTTACTCTCCCTGTTCTTGGCAGCTAATTGGGACGATAACTGACCAATTAGAATCTCTTCTCTTCCTTCATACTCGATCATCATTTCATCTATTTGGTCAATCTTTTCAGGACAGACTTCTTTTACTAATGCTTCTACGCCTGCTCTATAAACACTCATTTGTGAGCCCTTTGACGCTTCGGACATTGACATGTTTGACTTGGAAAAGTTGTCAGTGTCTGTGTCAGTATCACTTCTCTCGCTTGATTCATTCAATGTTGATAATGCCCACAAGTTTGACTCGGTACTCTTTGGCGAATTGACTTCCTCTTGCTCATGTTTTTGCATAGCCTTCTCCCATATTTGCTCGTCGGTACTTGCCAAGGCAGCGGCATTTGTCAAGTCTTCATTTGACGAGCTTCCACTTGTATAAGAAGAGCCGCTACTACTGCTGTTTGAATATTCTGAAGACGGTGAAGATGGTTTAGATGACGAAGAGTAGGAACTTGAATTGCTTAAGAAGGGGTTGGGTGCTCCATCCTTCACCCTGTATTCTGGTATGCCATCTTCGACATTTTCAAAGGCTGGGGTCAGATCGTTATACGGAGATACCTTTGTTTGATTATCCACAAAGACTGCAACCTCTTCGGCTGAACCACTGCCTATAATATCATTCTGAAGGTCCCTCTCATTGGGTGCCTTTGCAATATATCCTTGATATTGTATACCATTTCTCTTTCTCTTTTGTACCTGTTTACCCACTAAGAGCACTAATAGGATTGATCCCACTGCTGCTGCGCCAATTGATACCGGTATCACCCACCCGGGTGTGGTAGAGCCATTGCCATCTTCTGGCGGAGCAGTGCTTGGCGGTGCTCTATCTCCAATCTCAACACCAGGTATGACACTCACAGATGAATCGTCGGGACCTAGGTATACGATACCACTATTCTCTGGGTATGTTATACCTGGTTCATATAATGCACGGCTTATAGCACTTGAGAATTGTAACTGTGTAGCCTGCTTTGGCTCATCAATCAGTGTTAATTCACTTTGGACTGTGACCTTTTGACATGTAGCGCTCTCCTCCTTATTCTGTGCAATTGTTGATGAGGAACCAGGACATGATATATCTGTAACTTGTTTTATCGACACAGAGCCGGGTTCAAGAAGTACTTTCAACCTTCGTTGATTGGTAGGTAATCTTCTCCTTCGAATATTTTCATCATTATCCTTACTATGATCCACAACATCCTCTTTAGCACTGTTACTACCTCCGAATGTTTCATCAACTACACTATCAACAAATTCTGTAGTACTAGTTTCAAGTATATCCATCATATCATTATCAGGACTAGTTCCCGTGGTTATCGAGTATGCAGATAATCGTTTGGTATTGAAGATTTCGTATTGGAATGTTGTTAGAAGCGGTCCAGAGTAGGGTGGATCATCTACATCGATAATTGGAGTTGATATCGGTGCTATTGATGATATTGTTGGAACTAATGCAGGCTTGTCAGATGGAGCCAAAGTTATAATATAGGATGGCATGCGAGTTGGAGCCTGTGGAGACGTCGTTGAATCAGTAGAAGGTGGCTTTGAACTGCTACTGCTACTTGGAGCACCTGTTTCAGTGACTTCAGGTTGAACAGTTGGAGATGAAGTAATCACAGTCCCATCTAGCAACGTACAAGCACCAACATAATTCCACGCTTGACTCCAATTCAGTCCAACAGTCGGCTCATAGCCTTCTTGTGAACACCATCCTGACATGGGGAATAGTTTACATTGATAGTAGTTATATTGATTTGTTTCTGCATTGATGAGTTGGGATACCATATCACCCGCTGTATATGATGTACCTTGTTGATAGAGTGGTGGACATTCTGGTAGTGTTGGAAGTCTTGTTGGTGTGTTCGTTAGTATTGTGGGTGTAGTGATTGGTGATTGTGTTGTTGTGATTGCTAATGTCGGCGCAGAAGTAGTTATGTTACTGCTTTCAGTTGGTGGCTGAGTGATATTAGCTATACTTGAACTTGTCGGTATAGAAGTGACCGCAGTAGGCTGGTTAATGGGTTGAAGAGTGACCGTAGGTGTCTCAGTTGCATTTACAAGCTCATCAGTGCTACTCGTTGAAGGAGCAAATGAAGTAGTTGGAGCAACTGTCGGCTCTACACTTTCCTTCGGTGTTGGACTACTAGTCGGATCATCAGTTACCACTTCCAACTTATCAACAGCCTGTTGTGTCAACTTACATAGTTGAAACATAAGTGTAGTCTGTTGTGCTGACATTATTTCTTCTTCTTCGCCCTCAACAACTTCTGAAACACCACTAATATCTATACCACTAACAGATGGACAACCATAATTGGCATTACCACAGGCAAAGAAGTTATATATGCCTATAAACTCTTGCGGTAGCATATAAAATTGTGTTATTGGCATACCATACTCGTTTGTATCTAATAATCCATTTGCTGATGATTGGACATATAATAAAAATTCAGATGGTGATAATATAGAATCTTGATTGGTATCAGAAGTATGTAGATGAGTGTAGCATTTATCAAGGTTTACTGAGGATCCTATTGATAATCCAGATTGTAATATTCTATTGTAATCATAATGATGATGAGTGGTGGAAGAGGATGATTGAATAGCATTTGTTTGATGGAGCATTGATATTAGAATGAGCGATGTTCGTATCCTCCTCGAGCGGTGGCGGCAGCGATTCGTTGCAATATCTCGTTTGGTATGCTCTTCATTGCATTTACTGTGATAATCTTCATATGGTCTTCGTCTTTTGTTCATTCGCTTACATATTATTGTCGTCTCCCCGGAATGCTGAGGTATCGTATTGCAGTGCTTACCCATTTTTGTGCACATATGATATGATCAATGTTCTGCAACCTATCTGATATACCTGGCCGTCCCTATTTGCATATTGCTGATGTGATCTCCAGTTCCCTAATGGGTACTTGATCCCTCAGCGACAACTTTGTCACGACAACTCAGGGTAAACAATTTAAAAGTATCTTACAGAAGAACTTTATATCGATATCTGTAATCACAATCTATTTTGCGGGCTCACTCGATGAGCAAAGCCGTAGCAGTGTATGTCTCTATTATTCAAAAGCTTAACCTTGCCATTGCTAGAGTGTGCTATCCACTAGAGTGGGCCTCTCTCCATTGTCGAACTTTTATCTCTTGCTCGTCGAGAAGGGGAAGTCTAGTCGCCAAATGCACTTATCCATTCACTCATTGCTCTATACATCTCTTATGTGTCTCTCCTCCCCTCGCATCACTCACTTACTTGCCTCTCCTTAACCACCCAAGAGATGCTGCTCTTCATCTACTTCTTGCTATTGGTATGTTTATCCATATCTAGCAATGCATTCCAATTTCCATCATCATCTACTTCTGCTACCAAAACAACACTAAACTATGCATCAGCAGCAGATGACTCTCCCATGTCACAAGTAGACTCCTCTAAAAGTGGTGGATGTCCATTCCTTGATAATAGTTATGTCTACAAAACATATGCAGTACCGGCATTATTCAATAATAAAGATGATAGACCTATAGTGTTATTTGACGGAGAGTGTAACATGTGCAATACATTCGTACAAACTTTATTGAAATATGATGTAGGAAGTGGTGATGACGCACGAGGTAACTTACGGTTTGCAGCATTACAATCTCGTGTGGGTGATTTGTTAGTTCGACGTATGTCAGATGAACTTCGTGAACAAGTGATATTAGATGATGATAGTGGAGAAGAAGAAAAATACAAATCAATAGTCGTTTGCGGTGCAAACAAAACATACATCAACTCTTCAGCCGTCTTTCAAATACTATCTTCATTAAATGGACCATCAAAACGTCTCAAGATTATACAGTACCTAGCATTACTAGGATATGTATTGCCAACTCGTTTACGTGATAGAGTATACAAGATTATATCGAAAAGAAGAAAGAAATGGTTTGGTGCTTCAGATGAATGTTTACTTTGGGATGACAACTTTGAAGATCGATTTGTAGATGATGGGGTATTAACAGGGATATATCGTGATCCATTTGCTAATCCACATGCAAAAGTTGAGATGCCGCCAAGTGTCAACTTGTTTGAATCATCATCAGATCTAGAAGATGATAGTGGTATAGTACCAACAAGAGGAGACAAAGTGCGTATCATATGGCCAGCGGACACAACTAATGATCCATCTGTATCATATGATGATGAATTCCCAGATGGTATATGTATTGCAGGGGGTATAGGAACTATATCAACAATAGACTTGCCAATGAGGATAGTATTGAGAGTTGATAGGGATTCGATTGGTTTAGGTCCTGATGAAAAGGGCGAGGAAACTATGATTGCATGGGTGAAACCACAAGAGGTTGCTAGAGATTAGAGATTGTAATAGTATCAAATAGTAGAGACATATAATATGTTATAGATATAAAAGTTAGCCTACCATCCATTCAAATTTGGTGTGTAATATTTTCGTCTGGATTTGGTTCCATTGGATTTGGCTCTGCTAGCACAGGTGGTAGTAAAGGAACAGCTACTACTTCTGCCTCGGGTGGTACAGCAGCGGCTAGTGCAGCAGTCTCTTCTGCCAAAATACATGTATCTCTATTATTACTACGATCAGCGCCATGTTTCACGCAAAGTCCCTTCTTTCTAGCCCAATTGTTACAACCTTCATGAATACATCGCTTACCAACAATTTTAGCCCCATGTTTGATACATACACCTTTTACCTGGATTGATGAATGAGGGCAGAAGGTGATAAATGGATTATTAGTTACATCTTATGCGCATATCTTTTTTGCAAACACAGTAAAGACCCTCGTACCTTGGCTAGATTGTTACAACCCTCATGACTACATTTCTTCCTCGATGCGCCATGCTTGATGCATAAACCTGCAAGCTGAACTCTATTGATTTGCATGTTATGTAGGAAATGAAGACATTAGACAATGTGAATAATATGCAACAATCATATGCACATATTCCTCATAAGCACACTTTACAACACATGAAATAGGATATAACTTACAAATTGTTACATCCCTCTTCTTTACAATAATACTTCTTCCTACCATTTTTAACCCCACTTTTTTTAACATTAGCACCAACTATGGCATTAACAATAACATCATCTTCGTTGTTCTTCTTTGACATGGTTGATGGACCCTTTGCTACCGTGGGTTTCTGATTGTAACTACTATGAAGGGGATTATTTGGATGTTGTAATGCAGTAGCAGATTGTTCATCGGATGATAGACCAACTAATAATGATGCAGCAGAGTGTTTATTGGGTGAAGTTGGTGCATCATCAATTTTGGTTGCAATTGGAAGTTGAACTGGAAGTGGCATTGGAACTGGTGGTAAAGAGGGTTCTTGTGCAGCGGCGGCGTCAGTGTATTCCATGATTATATATATTCTAATTATTATTATCTTCTTCTGATTAATTTATATGTATATTATATATCCCAATATCCTCTCCCTAAAAGTACAACAATAGCAACAGCGCTCCACTAGTGCGGCACACTTGATTGACAAAGAGATCTGATTTGATTTTTTGGAGAGGATTTCAGTTTCTTGCGTACGTATCTGGCATGGTATCCTTTCAGGATAAGTCGTAGCACAGATAAAGGTCGGTAGAATCCACCTCTTTTCAAACCTCAAAACGAGAAAATATCGAAATGAACGAGAAAGGCTTGAGTGTGAATTTGAATTGATTGATAACAACCGAGCAAATGCGGTGGAGCTGAGGAGATTCACGTGGCCGTATATAAGTAGCATTAAATAAATTGGGCATACTACAGAGGAGTAGTCGCTTGAAATATCTGTGAAAGAAGGAAGCGATATCAGCATATTCGACGCCTAAAAATTATAACAAAACTAGATAACAAATACAAAAAAAACAATATCATGAAGCGACCAAACTCTAATATAATAGGAGTTGCAATCCTCTCTACAATAATATCATCTACACAAGCTGCTACTACACAAACTAAAATATCAATATCGCAACCATTACTAAAAGGCTCTCGGTCACTACAAGACACCAACACTAACCTAGCCGATATATTAGATCCCCGTAAAGGTAAAAATGATGAATATAAAGAGGAATCATGTCTAACACTTCTAACACAGGCAACTAAGTTTGATATCGATGCAAGCGGCGGATTGAATGTATTAGAATTTCAAAGTTATTATGACAGTTTAGCTGGTGATAATCCATGGGCTACCGAAGATATGACTGCACAACTTGAAAGTGGCGATAGTGTAACATGGGTATCAACCACTAAAGACTTATTTGATAACCTACGTCAAAATTGTCATGATGTATTCTTGGGTCCAGAAGGTTGTGCAGATGATACAGCAACCGATGATGAAACATTACCAGCAATTAGTGAAACTGAACCAACCACGAAAGGATCAGCTGATTATTATGAACACATCGTATGGACAGAAGTTAAATTACCCGGCTTTACTAAAGCAATTGAGGGTATGAAACCAAGTAAAGATGAATCTGAATATATTAAAAACTTTTGTGATAGTGTAGTGGATGCTATGGAAGTTGATGGGATTGAATTAGGTATTGATGAGGATGAACCAGAGGTTGTTACGACTACTACTACTGAGGCTCCTACTGTTGTTGAGAATAGTACTGAAGTTGTTATTGATGAGATTGTCGTCGAGGAAAGTAGTACAACTGTTGCTGCTACTACCGAGGCTACACAGGTAGCTACCGAGGCTATTGAGGAGGAGGAGGTAGTAACTACTACAACTGTAGCCCCAATCACTACACAAGTTGTAACCACAACTGAACCAATTGTACAACCAATCACTTTATCCTTTATTGGAAGTACCGGCGGTACATCCGATGCCACCACTGTAAACACTGATGATGTTACTGATGCAATGTGGAAAGTTATTTTTGATTCATTGGATGGTGATTCTAGTGCCAGTGATAGTACTAGAAAGAAGAGACAGTTGGAGTGGGACTTTGGTGCACAGGCTGCTGTTTACTTTGAAAGTGTTACCATGGCTGTTGATGATGTTGGTAAGAATTTCTACTTTATATGTATGATTTATCTTTATTTGCAAGGCTATTATTCACTCATCAATCATTTTCATACAACAATAGCATGTCCGGATGGGTTGGAATATGCTGCCGAGGAAGATTCGTGTATTGAATTCACATACACATTGACTCCGCTTCCTGATGGACCGTTAACTCTTGAACTTGCTACCGAACTTACCACAAGTTTTGACACAGCGGTCAATACAAATGGTGCACTTTATGATGCACTAATTAGTGAATATCCAGACACGGAGATTGTAGGTGTCGGTAGTCCCGGAAAGGGCGTGCCCATGACATCAGATCGTGACGGTGCTACTGCCAACGCTTCATTTGGACAAGCTATCAAAATTGATGAACAACAAGATGAAAGTTCATCATCGTCGAGTTCTTTCCCCGTTGGAGGTATTATCGGTATTGCCTGTGCTTGTCTACTAGTGGCATTACTCCTAGCTGCAGTTGTGGTTAAGAAACGTCGTCGTAACAAACGTCAGTTGGACGATTCGAATATATCCGAAGATCTTGAAGCGAATGAGGTAAATGCCGATGCAGAATGGTTCGACGAGGAAGATGCCGATGGCGCTGGTAGAAATAGGACACGTGATGGTATGAAGGTACAACCTGGTAGCTCGTTGGCTGCTCTTGGAGTGGCAAGTACTGTTGCTACACGGTTGAGTACTGGTGATACTGAAGTAATGGTCACGAAGAAACAATCATGGGCAAAGGATGAGCCAGTAATTTAAAAAGAAGGAGTATCAGATGAGTTGTGAGTTTCGATGTATAGGTGAGGGAAGTCTGGGCGGGAAAAGGAAGAGTATGATTGTGTTCAGCCTGGCTTCACATGGGTTTTATGTTATAAGTTTAAATCATGTCTGATGTTTATCTTTTAGTGTGATAAGCTACTCTAGGCACAGGTAGTTTACTCTAAAAAACAGTAGTCAAAGATATCAAACCAAATTTACACCTTCATATTTACATCTATCTATCTTCTATCTGAACATGAATTCACATCAACATTCTAACCACCTAATCAAAACTGCACATCATCTTCTATATACATCTACACACTATGTACACATCTTACTCTGTCGAAACTTGAGCAAATAGACCCTCTATATGCTTATCTACATCATCTTTCTTTATCATCCTATCAATCTCTTGTCTTACTTTCATTGTCTGAAGTTTGATCTCCTTAATCTCGAGTTGACGCAGTTCCTCTTTCTTGAGACGTAATTCCTCTTTTGATAGTGACTCCTTTATATCTTTGTCATCTTTACTGCGGAAGATTGAATCTTTCGATGCATTCTTCACAATATCTGTTTTTGTCGTATTGTTGTAATCATACTCGTCCATTGTACATGTCACCTTTTGCAAGCCAAGGAAAACGGTGCTAAAGAAATAACTTATACCCGAGAATACTTCCTGACTACTTCTCATGTTTTTGTTGGTTGGAGATTCTACTTCTTCTACGATATCTGTTGCAACACTATGACTTTTGTCAATATCTACAGTATCCTCACGTTCATTTTCTTCTTCCGCCATTTCTGCATCATCACGATCATCTTCTTCTTGTGATGGACCAACTTCTGTTGTTGCCGATAGATTTAATATGCTTGCAATATCACTATCATCGGCAGAGAAGAATCGTCCATCATTGAATTGACGAGTTGGTGAGATTTCACTATACGCCTCCGATATGGCATCCATATTTACAGGTGTATGCCCGTACATGTTTGTCTGATCCGCTAGGGCTAGATGTAACCAACTAACTCTTAAGTTTGCAATATGCACTAATTGAAACAGCTATGTATATAAACTCACTAGGCTAGAAGTCTAGCCGCAGCAGTTTGCAAATACTATTAAACAGCTAGTATTGGTTTATAAGAGCTAGTATATAATATAGTAGTAGAGCTCTTTATAACCTAGTAGAGCTCACATGAAGTCGGCAGACGAGGTGGGGGGAAATTCAATTCGTAGGGCTGCTTTGAACTTTAGCGATCAAACGAAACTAAGTAGTTGACAGTTGAGCAAAGTGAGATTGATGGATATCAGCTTTCATATTCATTCAATGCAAACATGTTCATGTTTCTCAGCAATCAATACAATGGGATTGGGATAGTAGTATGAGTTGCAAAAGGTCTGCCGTTTGCTGATCGCTCAGAGATGTAGTAGGCAGGTGGGCAGCATGATCACATAATTCATTGCATCACAATTTTGCAATGATGTTATCAGTTTGATGGATAGTTGCAAATGATGCAGTCGTCTAATACTCCCTACTATGTTGTGGGTGGAGTTGTTGTAGCAGGTACTACACTTGCGGTATTTGGTATACTGGGGGTTTTTGAAAATGGTGGTAATACGAATGATGAGAGTATACAATCTCAAGAGTATGCATATAGAAGTGGAGCATCTGTCCTTCCTCTCCCTCCTACTCTATCACCACAAACCACTTCACCATCCGACAGTTCCAGGCCTTCAAATGGTCCTTCTTTATCTCCGTCTTTGCGTCCTACTCGTTTACCAAGCAGCTTAGTAAGTGTATCTCTCTCAATTATTCATGTGTCATGTGTACCATGTTATGCTCACATATTATGTACATGTATCTTATGCACATATCTTATGCACACATTCAATATACAGCCCAGCTTTAGCCCAAGTACATCTCCACCAACTGTAATACCATCGATATCACCTACTACATCATTAATGCCGTCATATCATCCGTCCGTATCTCCCTCATTTCGTCCTAGTCATAAGCCATCGAGTAGTCCATCAACGCTATTACAAAGCATTTCATCTAATGGATCATACTTCTACCTTCGTCTACATTGGCAACGAGGATTCTTTTGGCAGGAATTATCAGAGGAAGCTTGGTTTTGTATGGCTTGTGCATCATGTAATGATAACATCTTTGAACACAAAGATTGTGACATTGAAACACATTGCAATGAAGGGATGAGTCTAGCAATGGTGAAGTGTGATCCTTCAAAGAAGAAGAAGAAAAGATATGATGATATGACAAAGTTTACCCTTTTAGCAAATGACAATGGTTTGGCTGGGCATCAGATACAAGTGTATGATACAGATCTATGCATGCAAAGGAAAGGACGCCATATCTCACTCCAGAAGTGTAATGCATCTCTTGAGGAGCAACGATTCCTCGGTGTTGAAACTGGTGGTCAGGCCATGGAATTGATGCCTTACCCTGGTGTATTCAGGAGAAATGGTGTGGAGGTTGAGAGATGCCTAACTCAACATCATCATCCTCGCCCCGGAGAACGTGTTTATGTTATGGATTGTAGAAAGGCAAGGAATAGTCATACAAATATGTGGTCGGCTATGTAGGTTAGAATCTGTGTATGGTTATTTGATTGTGTGTAAAAGGAAGCTATATGTTGTGGCATCATGTCTATTTAGTATTGACAGCTTCTAGCGGATTAGATAGATCAAATTTAGAAATTAAGGATATGATTACAACTAGAGATACACTAGCAAGCGCTACTCTTCTTCTTCTCATCATCAAAACGATCCTGATAATCATTATGCCAGAAGTCAGTTGAGTATGGATTATCAAAGCTCTCTCCGTCTGGAGGATGAAACCAGTAGTTTACAGCTAAATGACCATCCGATGTGCCAAATGATACAACTTCGTGGAAATAAGAAGCGGGAAGATATAGTATTTGCCCTGATTCGACGGTACAAAATGCTGAATTAGCTTTGAGGATATCCGGATATGATTCTTTGAGTCTCTCTTCGTCGTTCAGAAGATCCGCATCAACTTTACTAAAGTTGTTTGGATTCTTCACTGTCTTGTCGACAAGTCTTTTCTTATCTCCAAACAATTCATATTCCTTGTCATCTGACTCGTCCTCGTCTTCGGCATCGGCCATTTCTGCTTCTAATACGGCTTCCATGGCTAGTTCCAACAACTCTTCTGCTTCTTCAATTTGTTCTTGAGCTCTTGGCTTTCCTTGCTCTAGTGCACTTTCGGCATCTGCAAGCATCTTTTCAGCTTTATCCTTTTGTCTTGCAGCTAATGCTGCAGCATCCGAGTGCAAATCGGCACCATATGCTGTCGTCTCCTCTCCTTTATAGTTGATTCTACCATTCGAATGTACTTTGAGAAGCTCACCCCTTGTATACATCTTATCAGTATCAATTGGAGAATATAATCTAAATCTCTTTTTACCCTTCAATACAATGTATAGATTGTCATGATAGTCATGATGAAGTCCCGAAGACGCTCCATCTTTGTTATTACCTAGCCACATGTTGATGTTTTGTGGTACTAAGTTTCCCATAAGTGTGGGTCTTAATGGGAAGTCTTGTTGCAAACCTTGCATGAGTGGTGACATTAACTCAGGTCTTCCGTCATCATCAGCATGTACATCTTGTGTTGTCAAGTAATGTTTATCATCTCCATCTTTAATTAGGTTCAGAAACTTGCTAAATGACATTTCTACTTCATTTCCTTTTCCGAATGATGAATCAGTTCCTAATCGTTTCTCTACCGAGACTTGTTGATCTCCAACTTTTGCATCTAAATAGTTGATATCTTTCCATTGATCGATCTGTGTTACATCTGAAAGTCCGCCCTTTAGTACTATAGGTCGTCTTTGTTTAATGTAATCAGTATAAAATGTTTCGGGTGTCATAGTTTCAATATTGATTGTTGGTATAGTGTAGTTATTAGATGGTACTGTCCATCCAGTGTAATGATTATTATTTGATGATTCTATTTGATGTTTGCTTTCCTCGGCTTGTATAGATGATTCAGAATCATCTGCTTTTCTCTTTTTCGACGTTGACATACTAAGTTATGTGTATGAGTATGTAATCCTCCACACAGCTTAACAAGACATATCTTCAGGCAACTTTATATGTAATTTGCAATGATAGATATGACTATAGCTAGACTTCTAAATACCGTGTGATCTTCTAAACTTTTTATCTTCAGCAATAAATGAGATGTATAATATAAATCAACTACACTATACCAACAATCAATATTGAAACTATGACACCCGAAACATTTTATACTGATTACATTAAACAAAGACGACCTAT
>Ga0214480_100588_pt1 | contig 18147 bp, 14 predicted proteins | sample M1_20Mar14CPVII9_3_FD_165042 | JGI IMG/M metagenome (GOLD analysis project Ga0214480, IMG submission 165042) | Marine eukaryotic communities from Monterey Bay, California, United States - M1_20Mar14CPVII9sort6BwellE17 | ecosystem: Environmental > Aquatic > Marine > Unclassified | place: USA... | reverse complement strand
GTTACACATCCATTAACACAAATGTTACCAGCTTGTTTATCAGATGTATCCACTTGTATTTCATCTACATTATCAGCTGGTACTTCAGTATTACCGACATTTGATGGAGCCAAATTGGTACTAGTGTTCATGTTTGTAGGATTAGTATTAGAGAAGTTATTACCAGGCAAACTCGATTACGGTCCTGAAACTGCTACGGGACATGTACCCAAATACATTGACAATGGTGTGGCACATTGCTTTGTTTACTCCTTGTTGTTCTTCTTGGGTAGTAATATTGGCTTATGTGGTAAAGAAGAAGAACGTTTAGTACTACCAATTATTGGTAATTTTGCAGTATGTGAAATGTATACACCTTACAACTTTGGAGTTTTATATGAATTATTCCCATCAAGTCTTGCATTCTTGAATATCTTCGGTATATTCTTTTGCATCTTTTTAATGTTCAAGGGATTGTATTATCCTTCGACACAAGATAATGGTTCGTCTGGTTCTTGGGTCAAGGACTATTTGTGGGGAACAGAACTATATCCTCGCGTCTTTGGCTTGGATTTGAAAAGATTCATCAACTGTCGATTTAGTATGACGTATTGGCAGTTGGCTGGATTTTCATTCTGCTATCATTCTTATGTTTTACATGGAAATACAATGGATTGGGGACTCTTCTTCTCAGCTTTGAGCCAGTATCTCTATCTTGTCAAGTTCTTCTTCTGGGTGAGTTTATATAGACTTGAATTTATTGTTATTTGACTTGATTTTATCATCTTATGATTGTACTTACGAATTCTCATCATTTGGCGCATCTGACTACAATATTAGGAAATGGGATATATGCGTTCCATCGATATTATTGTGGATCGAGCAGGCTATGAGATTCAATGGGGTTGTCTTGTTTGGGTACCAGCGGTATATACATTTCACACTCGTTTCCTTGTCAACAATCCGTCAGGACTACCATTCTCGGTGGCATTGGCCATCTTTAGTCTGAGTATGGCTGGAGTCTTGTTGAATTATGCCGCGGATCGTGAAAGAGATGTATTCAGAGCTAGTAAAGGAAAGTGCCTTGTATGGGGACAAAAGCCACAATATATCAAAGCCAAGTACACCATTGTTGATCGCAAAACGGGCAAGTCGACTCAGAAAACATCACTTCTTCTTGCCTCTGGATTCTGGGGTATGGCTCGACACTTCCAGTACTTCTTTGAATTGACTGCTGCCTACTCTTGGTGCTTCTTAGCGAATCCAGTAGACAACGGAGTGCTAGTGATGTTCTATGCCGTCTTCTTGAATGTGCTATTGGTTGATCGAGCGAAGAGAGATACTGAAAAGTGCCGTTTGAAGTATGGCAAGTATTATGAGGAATATTGTGAGCTAGTGCCGTACAAGATCGTGCCGGGCATTTACTAGTTTAATAAAACAGTAATGATCTTAAACATTATTTGTTACATAAGTATGTGAGATACATACAGTTACATCTATTTCCTTCTACATCTCCATCGCTGACCGAGTAGCAAGGGCAAGTAATGAGGAACATATATATCAGAAGTATAAGAAGTATGCTGCATTTGAATGGCTAGATTGGCGAGTACGCTGGAATACTCAACACTCATGGATACGATAGGAGGTGAATGACCCGACCGGGTATGCTTTGAAAGCTTCTTTCCATTGGTTACTCCGTGACGCAATATAAAAGGGGAGTAACCTAAACTATTAGGTTAGAATCTATTTACAAGATAACTGAAAGTTGAAGATCTTTTGAGGTGCCAATATATATTATATGGTAGCCAACAAGCCATTTTATGATATATAGATGATGTATACGATGTTTCCGCTTGTTTAGAGTCGTTGCTATAGAGGTAAATTGTCGGCCGACGGATGTACAGATAGATGCCAAGAATAGAAACGAGAATACTTAGCGTATAATAAGAACATGAAGTGTATTATTTTATTGGCCATTGCAATCACGACGGTGAATTCATTTACACCAATCAACCGACGTTATGCATTGTCAACAACGAGAACACAGATATACTCAGATAATTCAAATGGAAACAACAGCGGTAGTAAAACAAAGTTTGGTCAGCAAACTACATCTGTCGAGGAAAGATTCTTGACTGATTTTAGAACAGCTGATGGTGAATTAGTCGATCCATATAAACTGTTGAATATCAAACGAAGTGCTAGTAAAACAGAGATCAAGGAGAGTTATAGAAAATTGAGTAGGAAATTGCATCCAGACAGCGTGCAGCAGAGTAATATACTGCCAGGAAGATGGTGAGTGAATGTTTATATTTGGCACATTGGTATGATAATATTATTTGAGTTGCCTGTACATTGCTGACAACCACAATATAATACATACACAGCCAAAATCTAGATGATGCAAGAGAAGAGTGGGAAAGAGTCAAGTTCTCTTATGAGATTCTAATTGATCCCAAGTCTCGCAAAAGCTATGATAGAAACTCGAAAGTTGCTGAGGTATTAGAAGATCCAACTAAAGCCGTTGGCCGTGCAGTCGTTGGAGGTACAATGAGTGGTCTCGGCATGGTATTGGGCGGTGCCTTTAAACTTGGCGAGATGGCTACTAAGAAGGTTTATGAGACGGCTATGAATGAGAAAAAAGAGACTCCTCCTCCACCTACAACTCCATCAGAAGAATCAATGAAGACTTTACAAATAAAAGAGGAAAGTAGTAATACTGGACCTATAAGTATGGAAGCTATGCGACAAATGAATATGGAAGCTAGAAAGAATGCAAACAGTATATCTGCATCCAATGATAGTACAACTTCCGAAAGAGATACTGCATCTACCAATACCGAAAGTGATAATGTTAATAGCTCAACAACAGTTGACATATCAACGTCCAGTAAGAAGGAGAAAGAGATGAAGAAGACTGTAGCCACTTCAAAAATGAATATAATCACTAGTAATCCGTCAGCATCGACTTCTTCGTCAACTAAACAGAAAAAGAAGAACAAGAAGAAGAACAAGAGAAGAAAAGGAGGAAGAGGCTTTGGATAGTTAGTGATGTTAAGCTAAACATTGCTATTTATACTATACGAACAATTATGAATGTATACTTAGGTGTTACTCCTGCCGCGCCGGTGTATTGTCAAAGATAGTCGGTCGATGTCAAAGGCTATAAATGGTATCCTTACTTTCTGATCAAAAATTGAGACTTGAAACTAAATTGATATTGTTAACTGAATCCATACTATTGCCAAATCTATTCTACTCTCTTGCGAGATTATTGTCCATTCCGATTACTTATAAACTACTAGAGATGGCGCCTACAAAAGGATTTGCTCTGTAAGTGTTTATTGTGTGTGCATTGCGGCAAGACGTTTTATATCATTTATCATGCACCATCCAATTTTGCTCTAGGCTCTTATCACTAATCATTACTATCGTCTCTCCATGCACATTATTTTTTGGTCTGTATATACATTATCAACAACAATAATAACGATTGAATGGTGTACCAACATCACATACAAACTAAACCAATGATATTAAAATGACAAAACTGACAAAACAAAAACTGATATAATAAATAAGCCTATTACAAGAGCAGAATAGAGAGGTTGCAAAGAAGCTAGGAACGGCGACTCTACTAATGTTTACTCTCCCAATAATAGCATTCTATATTGGTCTTAATTATATATTTCCCAACAAAGAAGAGCCATTAATGTGGTCAGGAGGATTAGCCGTATTTTTCACCAATATTGTCATATTTGGTTACGTATGGTCAGCATTTTCAGAAGAGGATCCAGTAGATGAGAAAGAACAACGACTTAGTGGAGGTGATGGAGATAGTGCTGGTCCAAGAGTCGGTGCCTTCAAACAACGGACAGATTAATTGATATCGAAAGGGTGTTGTATTGATTATTGATTACTTAAGCAAAGAATTTGTATATGCACACAAACAATGAAAGCACATTCTTTACTTTATCAATATGACTTCCACTCTCGTACTACCGGTAGTTATAGGAGAATATATTTTGATACTAGTATTTGCTTAGAATTGTTAGAATTGTTACTTTGCTCTGATAAATCCTCACCACAATCCTAAACACTATAAGAACAATCTCTCTTCATTCAAAAACCAATTGCTCTTAATCTCCAATGTTAATATCAACCTTAGGTTCAATATTCCCCCTTCATACCTATATCAATCAACTCTTCTCTATAACAATCCGCAAATACAACTTCTTTCAAATGATAAACATTATACCAACTCATCTTGACAGGTAACTTTATATATCTAATCCCTCTGCTTCCCATAAATCTACTAATACATCTACCATTTGTGGTAAAGAAACTGGTTGTGCAAAACATGCATCATCCCTCCGTTTTGTAGCACTTTTGGCTGTATCTAACGATGATGTAGAAGAGCCAGAAAATCCCTTCGGCGGTGCCTGTTGTCTCCATCTATTACTAACAATTAAATCTATAACCTCATCAATATCAATATCCTTTGCATGTCTTTTACAAGGTTTTTTAGTTTGCGGTTGAGGTTGAGTAGTAGATGCAGATGATACAGATGAAGAGGCCGATTGTGCCGATGCCAGCCAATTATTTCTTATTTGTTCCCATCGTTGCAGTCCTGTGTTTACAAAATTGTTCTCTGGTGTTGTTGCCGGTGAATCATCTTTACTATCTCCATCCTTCTTTACATTTTCAAGTTCTCTCATTGCAGACTTCATTCTTCTATATACTCATATATGAACTGCTACTGTATATGAACCAAATTAAATATGTAGGAGGATGCTGAGCCATGTGTAAAATTATGAGAGTGTACTCTCAACTCTCCTTGAGCGCAGCGTGTTTATATTAGTGGTGACAGGAACATAGAACGGTTGCATTAGAAATATAGTTGTCTTGATACCATATATTAATTTAGTAGAGGTGACGACGATAAAGCATGGCGTCAGCTAAAAATAACATAGATGATGAGAGCAGTAGTACCTAATGATGATTCATCATCGAGTAGCAGTAGTAGTACTGATTCTACTGAATCCCAACCTCAGGATGATGCAACAGCAATTCGTGAGAATGCGGTTAGGTTACTAGAATCGTCTGCATCCAAACATGGCGGCAGTACACGCAAAAATAGCAACAACAATACGATCAGCAAAATAAATAACAATATCTCTTACCAATCTTATCAAGACTCACCAACAGTAACTACTCCTAATACAGCAGCTATACCCATTTCAGCTACTCCACAATGGGGCGGCAATAATAGTAATAATATTGGTACTACTTCTATAGAGGAAGGCTCTGCTACTACTGGCCTTAGCATGACTGAGGTTGCGTTTATGGCATTCAACTGTGTTGGAACGTGCTTAATAGAAACTTACCGTGCTGCTAGCAATTACTACAATGATTATGAACAACAACAGACGCCATCTATTTCTGATATAATGAATTCTAGGACACATAACTATGAGCAAGTATCTGGTTATCGTAACCCTAATGGATCATATAATATCAGCAAGAAAAATGGCTACTCTGATGCTAATGAAAGTGATAAGGTAATCAATAATAATAGAGAGGTGATGGACAGAGGAAAGTCTACACAATATGTAAGCAAGAACAATGAGCAGGCAGCAAGTCAATCATCAGGTGAACAATCTATACAAATTCCGTCTACATATCAGAATAATAAATAGAGTAGTTAAGTTTGATGATTAAATTCAATTTGCTGTCTCTTCACTTAATTCACGAAGCTTTGCCTCTTGATCACGAGCAATTAGTCCATCAATAATCTGTGAAACTGCATCTCCACCAAAGAATGATTGTAATGGGAAGTTCTGCCCAAGCCTGTGATCACTAACTCTCGAGTCCTTCCAATTATAGGTCCTAATCTTCTCACTTCTTCCACCTGTACCAATCTGATCACCTCGTCGTTCACGCTCCTCGGCCTCACGCTTTTCATTCTCCATATCATATAGCTTAGCCATTAGCATTTTCATTGCCAAATCTTTATTCTTTAATTGACTTCTTTCTTGTGTACATTTAATTCGAATGCCTGTAGGTTTGTGTGTTAGGTCTACTGCTGTTTCAACCTTGTTTACGTTCTGTCCTCCGGCACCTCCGGATCGCATTGTACTCATTTCAATATCTTTGGGATCAATTTTAATATCAACTTCATCACATTCAGGCTAGATGTGTGTTTAAGTGGTGAGAAATTTTGCAAGAAGTGATATGTGCATATCAAACAAACCAAACAAATGCTATTACTCACCATAATGGCCACAGTAGCAGTAGATGTATGTACCCTCCCCTGAGTTTCCGTGGCTGGTACTCTCTGAACACGATGCACTCCTGCTTCCCATTTTAGCTTTGAGTATACAGAATCACCCTTGACTTCCAACACTACATTCTTGTAACCACCATCGTCACCTGCAGAAGAGTCCATCATCTTTACACTATACCCCTCATTTGACATGAACTTTCGATACACATCGAGCAAATCGCCCGCAAAGAGATTAGCCTCCGACCCACCCGTTCCCGCTCGAATCTCAAGCATGCAATTTCTCTCATCATTAGGATCCTTTGGTAATAATAATATCTTAATCTTCGCTTCCAACTCTTCCAACTGTACCTCAATCTCTTTCATTTCAGACCTTGCCATTTCACGCATTTCGGCATCATCTCCCGCATCTTGGAATAATTCCTGTGCACCCTCAAGTTCTTCATCGAGACGACAATAATCATCATATACTAATACAACTTCTTCTGACTGAGACCGATCCTTCATTACTTGACGAAGTAGATTTGAGTCGCCAATTACATCCGGATCAGCAAGACGTTCAGTTAATGCTTGATATGAACGACGAATACCATCAAGGCGTGTCTTCATTGCATCATCAAGAAGGGCCATTTGTAGACATGTTGTTGATGATGTTGATGACGTTTGATGTGTAAGTGTATATGATGATATGTGTTCGATTATAGGTCTATTATTGATACTACTGCTGCTAACATGATTTGATGATGATGGAGCAAAGGCATAGGTAGTACTGCCAATACTGCAAATGAATACCGCTAGCCATATATAGAACAACATCTCTATCGTCTTCGTGCCATTTACCTATGAGCAAAAAATGCATGTGATCAATTTGGTTCTTTGTTGTATGCTTACAAGTGGAATTGATATATTCTGCCCTTTTAGTTGACCTACTTATGACCTATTCGTATCATCTATGATTGATTGCTATTTGCTATCATAGTCAATGGCAGTTTGTACCTAGGTATTAATACAGTCATTAGATAACAGTTCTTTGATCGATAGGTGGTGCTCCAGTGTAGCTACTAACTCATATCACAAGATGGTGAATGAAGTATCAATAAAAAATGATGATGTCTCCCCCGCCAAGAAGCGTACTACCACACCGCGTATAATCCGTCGAAAGAAGAAAAGTTCTTCTACATCTACAACGAGTGGCGCGGATACAAACGATATCCCCGCACACTTATTGAATAATACACAATTACAACACATTATATCAACAACACTACCTCAAGATTATGAGTTTGAAATATTAAAAACAATATGGCGTATTGAGAAAGCAAATGCTACAGCAATTGCATTGCAACTTCCGGAGGGATTAACAATGTATGCATCTACCATTGGTGACATATTGGTCAAATTTGCATATAGATTCTCGCCTCAACATAATATTAACAATAGTGATGAACAACAAAAGATCACCAAACTACCAAAGACAAAGGAGATTAAATCTTTATCAATATTAGGAGATGTTACATACGGTGCTTGCTGTATCGATGACTTATCGGCACGTGCATTGGGGTGTGATCTTTTAGTACATTATGGACACTCTTGCTTGGTTCCCTTAACTTGTACAGTCATCCCTTGTTTATATGTTTTTGTGGAAATACGCGTGGATGTACAACATTTGGTTGATTGTGTCAAGTTGACATTTGCAGAAGAGGAGAAAGATAGACAACAACAAGAGCAAATGGGTAGTAGTGAAGTTACTGAATCGAATCATCACACAAGAATAATCGAAGCTTTGGTTATGGGCACTGTACAATTCCGTTCTGCTGTTGTAGAATCATCACAGAGGATTGATGGATCATCTTCGGCAGATCAGGCAGTTCAGTTTGAAGCAATTGTTCCACAAGCAAAACCACTTTCTCCTGGGGAAGTGCTGGGGTGTACAGCTCCGAAGGGCTTGGCAACTATGGATTATCAAGAGGCGCTATCAAAAACTAGAAGAAGAATAGCTAGAAGAGGAGGAGGAAGTGAAACTGTGTCTACCGCTGCTGTCTCCACTGATGTTAATAATACTACTGTCACAAGAGAACGAGTTATGATATTCTTAGCAGATGGTCGATTTCATCTAGAGGCTGCAATGATATCCAATCCATCTCTCCGTGCCTTGCGATATGATCCCTACTCCAAAACATTGACTGAAGAGAAATATGAGATTGTGAAGATGAAGAAACTACGACGAGATGCTGTCTTGAAAGTTCGTCAAATACTTGGTATATCTTCTTCTACTCAAAAACTGAATGTTATTAGTGGTAAAGTTGACTCAGTGTCCAGTGATGATATTGCAAACAGCGTCCTGAAACAACAATCGCAGGCACATGTGCTTACACCATCGAAACAGAAAACAATTACTATGGGTATTATACTAGGCACTCTTGGTCGGCAAGGTAATCCAGCTATCCTCTCGCGAATTCGAACGTTACTACGGTCATATGGTATACGTACAATTATTGTTCTCTTGAGTGAGATATTTCCTCGTAAGCTCGAGATGATGTCTAATACAACTCAAGGAAATGATAGTAGTAGTGGTGGTGGGGTGTGTGCATGGGTACAAATTGCATGTCCAAGATTAAGCATCGACTGGGGTCATTACTTTTGCGTCCCTGTGCTAAGTCCCTTTGAGTTGTTCGTGGCTCTCGGTCAGGTAGTTGATACCTCATTGTGGGTGGCGGCAGGGGATGAAGGTGAAGAAGGTACTGAAGATTCAGATAGTCAAGATAAAGAGGGTTATCCAATGGACTTTTACTCTAAGGAAGGTGGGCCCTGGGCAAACTACTATGATGCAAACAAGGAGAGGAAAGTCTTATCGTATGGCAACTAATATTAGACAGTTAATCTAATTTAATCTCCCTACCTTTCTGTCGTCGACAAAGAACTTTACTTACTCCCCATTCAAATGTTTGTGTGTGTTTGTGAGGAGTGTGAGAGGTCTAGGAGGGTCTAGGACAACTCTTTAAATGCTTCCAACCTAGCTTGAACTTTCTTCTCTTCCTGTTCTAACATCATTAACCGTGCATAAGCAAACTCCATATCCGCATTCATCTCAATCATTCTCGTCAATGCAAGCGCATGACCGGAAGGTGCAGCGGGTGGAGGCGATGGTGGACAGACAGGAGATGGAGGTGCTGATATAACTGGAACAGTTTTGGTTGGAGGAGGAGATGGTTGTTGTTGAGGCATTTGTGACCGCTGTTCGTCGTGATAATTTTGTTGCCGGTGTCTGTCTTCATATTGGTCACCAGTATGATTAGAGTTCTGACTATACTGAGAATGATGCTGCTGATCATGCATGTAATGTTGTTGCTTGGTTTGAGAAGTCGCATATGGCGCAGTTGCTGGTGGTGGCGGTAGTGGTAGAGGGCTTCTGTTATTCATGCTCCTGGACTCTGAGGGAGGACCTTCATAACGACTTTGGCTATAACCAGATTCTCGTCGTGATGGAGAAGGCTGGTATTCATATTGACGACTATCCTCAGAATATATTCCACGATCTAAACCCGAACTATTCACACTTGTTCGACGATCTAAACCAGTAGAGGATGTACTCCTTGGAGCATACCCCCCACTATAACTACTACGCTGTGATGAGGGAGGAGGACCACGCTGTTGAAGTGACGATCTTCTACCAAATTGATCTTCATCAGTAGTTTGCTGATACTGATGATCACGAGGTGAAGGTCTGCTGCTATATTGATATGGATCTTCTTTCGATGCATGAACACTCAATGACCTGTCACTTCCCCCTACACCCCTACTAGTAGAAACACTCATACGATCAGAACTAGATGAAACACTTCCTCCGTAATCTCGTCTGTCACTTTCCCATCTATTGCTTTCCCTTGGTGGTGCCGACGATGGTGGTGGAGGTAAGGGAAGGTGAGAATTAGAAGAAGTTTCATGTCGTGATGGTCCCGTCATGATGGGACCTGATGAGCGTCTCGACGGTCCAGTCATTATGGGGCCGGATGAACGTCGCGATGGTCCAGTCATTATTGGTCCTCTTGATCGTTTCATTGGAGGCAGCTCGTCATCAAAACTTCCACCACGATCAATGCTTCTTCTATCAGCGGCTGAACCTCCTGCTCGAGCACTGCTACTACTACCATCTGCAATAGATGCATAACTTGGCATACTATCGGCAATAGACGCGTAACTTGGAATGTTGGAACTACTACTTCCACGATCCATATCTGCATAACTACTTCTTGGTGGAGGTGGTCCTCCCGGTCTATCACCAGATCTAGTATCACTTGATCCTCCTCCTATTGATGATCGTCCTCTTCCCATATATCCACCGCCTCTACTACTTGATCTTCCTCCACGGCTCGAATCATATCGTCCTCCTCTGTTTTTTGTGTGTTGTTTATTTGTAATATTTAATTTTGGTGATTGCAATATTTATATAGAGCAGCAACGAAGAAACAAGTGGAGATTATAGTTGTTTATTAGTATAAAAGATGCCAGAAAGGATAATCATCACATATAATAGCATGACTTATATGTATAAACATAAGCAAGTAGTTGGTTCTAAACAACCATGATATTGACGTTCAATAAAATACTCTTACCTTCCCGGTACATATCCTCTACCACCACCCCGTCCTCTACTTGATTCGTATTCAGAAGCTGATGAATCTCGTGATGAGTTGTAATACCCTCTTCCTCCTCTTCCACCATAGCCACTTGATGTTTGTAATAGTAGTACAGAGTAAAAGTGGAAAACGAAAATTAGCACATGATGTGTCTCATTATTATTTCATACTATCAAACTCATTGAACAATATATAAACTTACCGTCCTCTACCCCGCACAGGTGGTCCTCTTGAGTTCATGATTGTATCAGTAACAAATTAATAGGTTAGGTTATTATGACCGCCACAAGCAAACACTGAACTTTTATGAGGCAGGCGGGTGATTAGTGATCAGTAGGTATAATCAGTTGTGAGTTTACTGATTCAAGTATTATTACTCTATCAACCGTGAATGTTCATGTATATCAATCCACATGTATCGTACAATGTACTGCTTACGTTTGCTTTAGAATATGCACTAAAGCTAGATCTATTGGTTTGCTTTTCAACTGGTGTTCACGATGACGGCGAGGATTGAGCGGCGGCCAGACCGACGATAAATTTTTGTTTTTGTTTCGTTTCCAGACCAAGTAAAGAGGAGTGATGCATGCACTGAGTTGAAACGAAAGTTCATGTGCTTCTATATAAACCTGCTTTATGTAATTTATCGCTATTCAAACCACCCCTCTTGCTTTTGTTACCTCCTCTTACGCTTTTTGTCAGCTCCTTTGTCCATATGAGAAGCCGGAACAAACAACATTGGCATGGAAGTTACAAAGTGATAGATTGCAGAGAGCCATCTTCCTTCGAGGACGATACTCTCTTCTCCCGGTGGATCAGAGTCATTATTTGAACAACTATCATACTCGTTTTCTCTTGTAGAATGTCCAATAGCCTCCCTAGCTGTCTCAAACCAAGCCATGACATAAGGCAATGCCCTTAGATCCTGTCCACAGTCATCATCTTCTAAACTCAAATCAAACAGCGGTTCCATATCAATGCCATGAGAATGGCACAGAAGTATCTTTTTGATTGCAACATGCTTTTTGTTCTTTGTACTTCTATTCAACTTTAGTAATGAGACAAGCCTGGCTCCTTCGTCCAGGTTAGGGTTAGGGTTAGGGCCTAACCCTGTCCGTATAGTTTCAAGTGTATGATTAGACGAGTATATATCATTGATGCTGGATGTGTTGCATAGTGATTTACAAAAATCATCGGCCACGCTCTGTATATCAAATAAGTTATTACTAATGATAAGTCCCCGTAGATGATTGTTTTCAGATAGACTGTTGGCAAATGCAATCATACCCTCATTGCCAATGTTATTGTCGGCGATGTGAACCCAGTTCACATTGCGTAATGTTGCAAGTGCTTCACAGCCAGCATTTCCAATTCTATTGTAATTTAAATTGAGCTTCTCAAAAAGGGTATATTCTCTGATGGCTTCTACCATTGATAATAGTAGGTCATCTGTTATGTCTGAGCATACAAATGAAATTTCTCTTAGATTTGTGAGACCTCTCAGACATTCTACAAATCTATACTTCCCCGCCGAGTTTACCAGGGACATAGTGTTGATAAGTAGTTCAGTAAGAATATTCTTTTCCTGGCACGCCCTCAATACTTCAAGGGCCACATCAGTAATATCTTGATCTCTTCCTGTGATAGAACGAAGATACAACTTAGTAATCGAAGAGTTATGTCTGATGCCACTATAAAAACTCTCATTTGTTGTATCCAAAGTAATATTATAATAATTGTCAATCAACAGTTTCGTCAGATGTGTATTATTTCCTATAGCGGTTCCAAGTCGATCATAGTCACCAGGATCACTTGAGTTGAATTCTCCATCATAGAAATTTACGCGATGGGAGTGCGTTACACCTACACCTATGTGTAAACCTTTTAATTCAACAGAATTCTGTTCAACCGCAAGCAGTGTATCTTGGCTGAGTCTTTTCATATTTGTGTTATGATATGTATATTGTTTCGTAGTGGATAAGAGTAGGTAGAAACAAATAAAAATTAGCATACGAAAAGTCAAATAATATATCAAACGAGATATTATATATATTATGTATACTTATATATATACTTATATACAATAACGAACTCACCGTGCTCTAACCTGCAGAGGTCGTTTTCTTGCGATCATGATTGTATCAAGTTAGATTATCATAATAGACTCTATCTCGGGGTATTATCCACCACAAGCAAACATCAAAAACGAAAAATTCAAGTATTATTAGTGTATATCAATCTACATTTATCATACAATATACTGCTTTTGTTTGCTCTATAACGTGCACTAAAGCTAGATCCATATTGGTTTGCTTTTCAATTGGTGTTCAGAGATGACAGCGAGGAGTTGAGCGGCGGCCAGACGATAATATTTTATTTCATTTTTTTGCATTGTTGATTTGAGTTATCGTATTGTAGTTGTTGCTGTTGAGTGGCTATACCATACTCTCCAAGAGATCTCTTTATTGAAACAACAACCATGATGATACAACGATGGTCGATAAGGAAAGATGTTGTCCTTTCTTCCTTATTTGTTGTCGGGATAGCTGCTGCTTTTCAATTGCCATCAACAATAACATCATCCATCAACTATCGTTATCATCACTGCAATCTTAATGCTGCAACACTTGATGACACCGATATTGATATAATCAATGGCAACGGTGACGAGAGTCATTCCGAAATAAGTAAAGTAACATCCTCCAAAACATCTACTGCATACTCAGCAAACCAAATCACAGTCCTATCAGGATTAGAACCAGTACGTAAACGTCCAGGTATGTACATTGGTTCCACAGGTCCAGACGGATTACATCATTTAGTATATGAGGTATTAGATAATTCAGTCGACGAGGCATTGGCGGGACATGCTAGTATGATCAATTTGGTACTCCGAGATGACGACGAAGGAGGTAAAAACACATGTACAATATCAGATAACGGCCGGGGTATACCAACCGACTTACATCCAACAACAAAAGTATCAGCATTAGAAACTGTACTAACTGTATTACATGCTGGTGGTAAATTTGATAATGCCGATGATAATTCTGGATATAAGGTATCAGGAGGATTACATGGTGTGGGTATTAGTGTTGTGAATGCATTAAGTAGTTATGTTGAGGTACGTGTTGATAGAGAACAAGAGAAGAAGAAGAAGAAGAAGTTATTGGGGCGTAAAATGATGAGATTTGAAAGGGGTATAGCAGTTAATGAATTACAAGATGTTGATATGAACGACGATAATGAAGATGAATTATCAAAATCGGCTACATATCAATGGTTAGATGACGATGATGATAATAAGATTGTATTTGTTAGTAATGATTCCAACAAGGGTGCATCTTTGGGAGATGATGATACTACTGATTCTTCCAAGACAAAGAAGACAAAGAAAGCATCAAGTACTACTAAAAAGAAGTCGACCAAGTCTACTACTAGTCCAGTTGAGGAAGAAGTAGATTCTCAATCAACTATTGAATACAAAACATCACTAGTAAAGCGTCTATCATCAGAACGTACATCTGGCACGACAGTTACCTTCCTACCAGATATTACCGTCTTCAAGGGTAGTAATGGCAAACCAAGTGTGACATTTGATGTACAGAAATTGGCAAATAGGATGGATGAGATTGCCTATCTAAATGCTGGATTGGCATTAACAATACAGGATAAACGAACATCGTCTGTGAAACGAGGTGTTGACAAGTCGAATGTTGTAACAATATTTTATCATGCTGGTGGATTATCGGAGTATGTCAACTTATTATGCCGTGGTAAGACACCATTATTTGTAACAAAAGCCAAATCAAAAGCCAAACGTGTTGCTATAGCAAAGAAGAAGACTGATGAAGGTACTAATAAACGACCAGTGGGATTATCACTATCCTCTGATGGTACAACACTACTCTTTCATGCTGAAATTACACCATCCTCATCATCGAATGCACCACAGACACCCATTGCCATTGATGCCGCATTACGGTATTCAGCCAATACATATAACGAACAAATCTTATCATTTGTTAATAATATACGTACACGAGATGGTGGGTCACATGTCGAGGGTTTGAAAACATGCTTAACACGTACAGTAAACAAATCAGCACGTCGATCGGGAAAACTAAAGGAAGGTGATGGTAATCTAGCTGGTGATTATGTCCGGGAAGGGTTAACCGCAATAATTAGTGTATCAGTATCAGAGCCAGAATTTGAAGGTCAAACCAAAGGACGCTTAGGTAATCCTGAAGTCCGCCCGGCCGTCGAGGCAGCGTTAGGTGGAGAGCTCACTAAATTCTTTGACTTCCATCCAGAAATATTGAACACCATCTTTGAGAATGCGAGTCGAGCACAGGCAGCTGCATTAGCTGCCAAGGCGGCTAGGGAGGTTGTTAGGAAGAAGACGTTACTATCATCAACTGTATTACCTGGTAAATTGGCTGATTGTTCAAGTAAGGAATTCAAAGAGACTGAATTGTTCATTGTTGAGGGAGATTCAGCAGCGGGTAGTGCAAAGCAGGGTCGTGATCGACGTACACAGGCTATATTGCCACTCAAGGGTAAGATATTAAACATTGAAAGAGCTGCACCCGAAAGGATATATCAAAACTCAGAATTGCAAGGTTTGATATCTGCGTGTGGATTAGGTATGAAAGGTTCTGAATTGGAAGAGGCATCATTGCGATATGGAAAGATTGTTATTATGACCGATGCCGATGTTGATGGGGCACATATTCGTGTGTTACTACTTACATTCTTCTTCCGGTATCAACGAGAGTTGGTTGAGAATGGATTCTTATATATTGCTCAACCCCCATTATATAAAATTGTTACAGGAAGTGGAAGGGGAAGGATAGAAAAGTATACTTTCTCAGAGGAAGAGAAGGAGGCATATTTACGAGAAATGTTAGGTATAGAAGAGTCTGCACCAATCACCGACGAGGATTTATCTGACGGAAAGGTATTGATACAGAGATTCAAGGGACTTGGTGAGATGATGCCTAAACAACTGTGGGAAACTACAATGGACCCGGAGAGTAGGACGTTACTTCAAGTATCTGTGAGTGATTGCGCCTTGGCAGATCAGACACTAGACGTCTTAATGGGAGACGCGGTAGCTCCCCGAAGGAGTTTCATCAGTGAGCATGCTGAGAGTCTCCAGCTGGGTGATTTGGATGTTTAATAATGTGACTCTACTCTTAATTCTTATCTTCTTTAATAATCTCGCCTTCGAGAATAGTATCATCCATTCCCTTCTTTTTCTTTTTCATCTCATGCTCAATCTCCTCCATAATTCGGGCTTTCTCATCGTACGTCTTTCGCCTTACAGCCTCAATGACATCATCTATATCGCCTCCCTCCTTTTCCATAATCTTGATGATCTCTTCTCTCTCTCTTTCGACCGTAGCCAATATTGCATCGACTTCCTCGGGTGTATGATTCTTTCGAAGACTACTAATAATCTCTTGATACTCACGATCAATGTGTGGTGTTTCAGCTGTATCATCTAACCTAGTCCCTTCAATACCAACTCTAACATTAACATCCTTTGGTGGAAGGTCACCATCATCATCATCTTTATTTGTAATATCAGGAGGCAGTTTGAATTCATTAGATGAATAGGTTGTACCCCTAACATCCTTCTTCTCTTTCAATTCTACAACCTTTTGGAATAAATCTTCATCAATAATTTGTTCCAGCATTATACGTTCGGCATAATCGACAAATTCTCTTATTCTATATGACGGTAGGAATGATGCCATACCGGCTAATTCTTTGTTTTCGTGATTGATGGGCACAATTCCTTCAACAACACCTCGTATTGTTAATGATGGAGATGTCGTAGTAGTAGTATTGTTATTACTGGAAGGGAGTTGAATTGCAGGACCTCCACAAAGTCCCTCGGGGAGTGGAGCATTAGTCTTTGCTAGAAATCTATCAGGTGATGCCATTGACAATGTACCCATTGATGAATAGGGATGAAAGACCCTCTCATCGTCATCTTTATCTTGGCTTTTACTACTACCATTATTATCACTACTACTGCTACTGTCTAATACCTCTTGATCAATCTTATTATCCTCATAAACTTCAAAACCTTGAAATAATACACGTTCACCAGGTTCAAAGACCGGATCTTGAGATTGTTCAAATTCATGCATAGTTGGTACTATCAATGGGTGTATACCCAACTTCTTCATATGGTCCAACGCCGCATCTTCATCCTTCAAATGTATAACTGCAACATCCATTTCATTTGGATGATGTATTGGATATGGATTTAATGCAAATTTTGCCAAGGGTTGATAGTTTCCTTTTAACTTTCCATCATGTGTTGTTTGAGTTGAGAGTTGAGGAGAGAGGATGAGGTCGAAGACTTCGTATACCGACAATATACCCAGTAAATCAGTTTTTAACGCTCTTTCGAATAGTACTCCGGTAACCGCTGTTCAATAGATATATTAGATATAGAGTACGCTTAGTGGTATCCTGACTTGTCCAGTAATGATGTCTCCTTTTATTCGACTCGCTGCTGCTCGGAATAGATCAATTATATGCTGTAGTATCAGTAGTAGATGGAAGTTGCCACAATCGTATTCTTATAAAAGATGTCTTTCATCTGTATCTGCAACAGAAGATGATAGCACCAATATCAAAGATGATGAGTCAACTACTACCAATTATAATGTTGCACCCATCAATACATCATTAGCACTTAGTGTTCACTTCATTAGCACCGACTTGGGAATGAAGGATTATGAAATACTAAGCCGAGCTACTGCATTCTTATTGCAAGTCGATCCACCAGAAGATGAAGAAGGTACTTCAAATAACAAGAATACCCAATCTAAATCTAAATCATCATCGTTTCCACACCTATCTGAGAATATCAATATACGAAAAAAACTATTACAAAAACAAGATTACAAGTATAATCCAGCCGCTGGTCCTAAACGTACGCCATCACAATTGAATTGGTTAGAGTTCTGTCCTACTGCATTCCGACCAAAGGTACATGTTGTGGCTAGTTCACATGTTGTTAGTCCATTCCTATGGCCAAAGTATTATAATCAAGATTGGTTAAAGATTGTTACACAGGAACATGTTCGTTATTCATTGGAAGTTTGGGGTAGTAGTAGTAACAGTAGTGATAATAGTGAGAAAGAGGAAGTAATAATGACACATGATGGAAAGTTAAAAGGAAACTATCAACCCTTGGCAAAATTTGCATTAAATCCATATCCAATA